>OIXW01000131.1_pt1 | contig 20753 bp, 12 predicted proteins | sample 1587951 | NCBI WGS metagenome assembly OIXW01 (sample SAMN03283239) | human gut metagenome | biome: human-associated habitat; material: feces | host: Homo sapiens | place: Peru | collected 2012
GCCATCAACTGCCAGTGTAAAGATGCAACTCCACATCACACTATGGAACAATCCCGCAGCAGACAGATCAGATGATTACGGTAACACAGGAGCAGTACCAGGCAGGAACCATTCTGAAAGATCTGCCGGCACCGGTGAAAAAGTCCAGTACATTTCTTGGCTGGTGTTACGATGAAGCATGCACCAGATATGTGGACAGTAAGGACCGTCTTCTGAGTGATGTGACATTGCATGCCTCTTATGCAGACAACCAGCCGATGGAAGAAGTATCCATGGCGACTTATGCCAGAGCAAATGATGTGGCAACAGATTTTACGATTCCGATGACGGATACAAGTGCTGCCATGACGCCTGACCAGGTGCGGAAAAGTTTCACGATAAAAAATGTGACAGATTCTTCCGAAACAGTTACGGTAGATGTGACCGAAGGAGCAGACCATACATTTACGCTCAGCAATCCGAATGGATGGACACCGGGAGCGGCCTATAAGCTGGAGCTTCAGGAAAAAGTGTTATATTTTACAGGATTTGACCCGACGATCCGTGTCTATGATTTTACGGTCTATCGCGAAGAAGTCAAAAATGTAGAGTTAAATAAAGAAATCAAGTATATTCATAAGAAAGAGCTTTCCAATCTGACTGTAAATGGAAAGAAAGTAGAGGAAGTTTCAATCGCGGCAATGACGATTGGAACAGACGGTTCCCTGACCGAAGAAGGCAGTGATACGACCGGAACATTTACTTATAAGAAGCAGTTAGAAGTCGGCGACCAGGTCGCAATTTATTCCGGTGATGTGATCCCGACCATGGATATGTCCTCTGGTGACAACAGTGATGTGTCATTTATCGAGATTACAGGAGCGGACGGGGACAAGTATACATATCGCGGCTCCAGACCGGAAGACGTGCTCTTTATGCCGGATGTGCTGCCGCTTTCTATGGACAAAGATCAGGACGGTGACCCGGATAATAACAGTGTAACGATTAATGTCAGTGACCTGACCTTTGGTGATGATGCTATGAGCCAGGCTATGGATCTGGACAGTGAGACAACCGTAGATGAGGGCGATTATCTGGCACTTTACACAGGTACAATGGGAGAAAATGAAAGCGGAACCGTGTCTCTCTATGGAGAGATTACGAGTGTTCTGTTATCAGAAGGGAAATACATAGTAAGCTATATACCTGTGAGCGAAGAAGATATGCGCCAGACTATGGACGTGTACCAAAAGGAAAATGTAGAAGGGGAGGACCTTCTGGAAGATACCGATGTGCAGGAGCTGGAAGAGGATATTGAGACACAGGCAGTAGACAGCGGATTTGCATCCGAAGTGGCAGAAAGAGTTGCCGATGCGGCAATGGAGACAGAATCTTTTGAGGAGCTTCAGGAATCTCTCAAGGAAGATATGAATGCAGACATCATGGTTCAGAGCCAGGGCTATGGCCAGTTGAGAAAGGCAAGAGCCGCAGGCGGGGCAGGCGGTTCCCGTGTGGAATTAGGAGTACCGACGGTAAAAGCAAATCTCGGCACGACACTAAAACATTTTGACGGAGATGTGAGTGGACTAAGGCTTGCACTGGAGATCGGCGTGCCGATTACAGTTCATGTGAACCGGGGCGCAGACATCGAGATCATGATTACAGCGACATTTGAACAAGAAGTGCGGGTATCCATCGATGTGGACGGTTCAGCTGTGTGGAAAAGATGGGGATTTATTCCGTACATTGCAGATTACCGCGTAACGGCGTCTCTGGAATTATATGAATACACAGGAATCGGACTGAATGTCAACTTCAAGACTGCAGAAACCGGAAACCCAGTATCTGATTCCAGTTCGAAATTACGAAAAGGTGTCAACAAGATTACCGAAGAGCTGAAGAATATGATGGAGAATGGCGAGGATTATCTAAATTCTGCATCAGGCCTCGTCAGTGGCGGAGATGAAATATCCGTATCCAAATCTCTGGCAGAGAGGTACTCGGAACTTCTGGCAGACGAGGCAGACTGGGTGGAAATCTACAAGCGTCCGCTGGTAGACCAGCATTTCCGTGTGCTTCTGATCATTGATATTCAGGTGAAGCTGGAATTCGTTGTTTCCGCAAATGTGAACATTTCCATCGGAATGACGTACTGGTATAAGAATGCGAAAGAGTATGTCTTCTGTGTACGGGTCAAAGAGCGGACGGCGACCAATGATACGATAGATCTGGTAGAGGAGCAGTATGAATTTACGGCATATGCTATGGGAACTCTTGGCATCAAAGCCGGTGTGAGACTGACGGTGCGTGTGGGATTATTATCAACGTCCATCGCCAGTGTCGGTATCTCGGCGGATGTGGGCGGTTATGCACAGGTCTGGGGTTACCTCTACTACGAATTGAAGTATACGGCATCGGCAGGACGAAGCAGCCGTGCTATGGGAGCTATGTATCTGGAAATCGGTATTTATCTGGAAGTGAAGTTCGAGGCACAGGCACTGTCCAATGCATTTACCTATAATCCGACACTTTACGAAAATGAGTGGCCGCTTTATAGGGTAGGTGTTCTGGAAAATGTACTGGATTTTGCTTATACCCAGGACAAGATTGCCGAGATTAATATGAAGCGGGAGATTCAGTCGGTTCAGATCCCGGATGAATATTTCAAGATGCAGTACATGGATATGAAGACCGGACTGGACGACGGAAAATATTACGAGAAGATTTACGAAGATGATACAAAGTATTTCAACATTTCCATGACGAACAGTGCGTTTACGTATGATCCGGCGACCAATATTATCCGTGTAAATCCAGGTGATGAGCCGGAGCAGGACGGTGAGATGATCATTACATGGAAAAACCAGGAAGGTACATTTAATACGAAGCCGTGTGCAAGAAAGATCAAGCTTCACTGGGACCGTCTGCGAGATGGTTACTATATTGCATTCCAGAGTAATGGAGGATCTTTCATCGATGCAATTACCGGAAAATATAATGCCGAGATTAAGAAACCGGAAGATCCGGTAAGACTCGGATACACATTTGCCGGCTGGTATGAGGACATGGATCTCACCATTCCATATACAATTCCGGAGACCATGCCGGAAGAAGACAGACTTGTCTATGCAAAATGGGAAGCAGCCGATGTGGGTTATACAGTCGTGGATTATATAGAAGGAACAAATGGAACCTATGAAGCGCAGACGCCGGTGAAAATGAGTGGCAGGACGGAAGAGAAAGTAAGCCCGGTTCCGGCAGAGCGTACGGGATTTGTAACACCGCCGCAGCTTACGGAGACTGTAAAAGCAGACGGCAGTCTGGTCATCAATTACTATTATGCAAGAAATAAATATACACAGACATTCAAGTCCGAAAAAGAGACGGAGAATGGAACGGAGACAGAAGTGATCGCAGACGGAAATTACCGGTATGGAACCATGATGCCGACACCGGCAGTCTACAGACCGGGATATGAATTCCTTGGCTGGGAGGACGAAGAAGGTGCGGAGGTTCCAAAGGAAGTTCCATCTGAGAACAAGACCTACATTGCAAAATGGAAAGCACTGGAAGGTATTACTTATACCGTGAAATACTACGTGCAGAATACGGATAACAGCGGATACAGCTTAAGTGAGACTGCGGCTCTGACCGGACAGATGGGAGAGGAAGTCACAGCAAAAGCGGCAGATCTGGATGAGAAAGTCTATCACTTAAAGGGTGAACTGCCAAAGGGAACGATTAAAGCAGATGGCAGTCTTGTACTGAAAGTATACTATGATTTGAATGAGTACAAGCTGACCTTTGATGCAAAAGGCGGAGAAGCAGACCAGACAGAAGTCACGGCAAGATATGGTGACAAGATTGTATCACCGATGCCGACAAGAAAAGGCTATGTATTTGAAGGCTGGTATACAGACGAGGCATGTGAGAACGCATTTGGTCAGACGATGCCGGCAAAAGATATGACGGTCTATGCAAAATGGGAGAAGCAGAAAGTCAACTATACAGTCCGGCATCTGATTGAAAAACTGCCAGATGTAGACAAAGAAAACCCAGGCGGAGATAAAGAAGAGTATCCGGACACAGATAAACCGGTTGTGGAAGAAGATCCATATATCTTATATGAAGAGGAAGTCTTTGCGGCATATCCGGAAGATAAAGTGACGCCGGACGTGAAGCGTTACGAAGGCTTTACTTCACCGGAAACACAGACCACGACAGTGGACGGAAACGGCAACACAGTTATTGAATACAAGTATGCGAGAAATATCCATAATCTGAAGCTGGTAGACCGCGGGGGCGATGAAAATAATATAGAAGGATTCGGAATGCCATTTGGTGCGGCAATTACAGAAGTAGCGATTCGGGAAGGATATCTCTTTGAAGGCTGGTATACAGATAAAGATTTCAACAATCGATTCGATGGAACCATGCCGGACAAAGATCTGACGCTCTATGCAAAACAGACACCGGTGATGAGCAGCTATACTGTCTATCATTATAAAGAATCTGTAGATGGTTCTTACTTTGGCCTGACGGACGAAGAAGTATTAAGCGGCCTGACAGAATCAGAAGTGACTCCGCAGCCAAAACAGTATGAAGGATTTACCTCACCGGAGGCCAAGACAGGACAGGTAAATGGCTGGGGCGGACCGGATATCTGGTATCACTATAAGCGGAACAGCTACAATCTGACTTATGTCCTGAACAATGGAGAAGATAACAAGATATCAAAAGTCCGCTATGAGGCAGATATTACAAATACTCCGTCGCGGACAGGCTATGCATTTGCAGGCTGGTACACAGACGAAGCACTGACACAGCCGTACGTACAGACGACCATGCCGGCACATGACCTGACACTCTATGCAAAATGGGAAGCCGGAATGAAGACTTATCAGGTGAGACATTATCAACAGTCTATTGACAATTCAGAGCAGTATGATCTGGCAGAGACAGAAACTGTCACAGCTAAAACAGGAGAACATCTGACGTTGGCAGTAAAAGCGTATGAAGGATTTACAGCACCAAAGCCGGTTAGCTATGATGTAGTAGATGATGGCGAGATCACATATGTAGATTACAAATATACGCGTGACCGCCATCAGGTAACGATCCATTACAATAATGGTAATGACAGCGAGACAAAAGAACTTGCATATGGTGAGAAATGGGATGAAAAACCATATCATGCCGGTTATGCATTTGCAGGCTGGTATACAGACGCAGAGTTTACAAAAGCATTTGACGGAGTGGTTCCGGATCATGACATCACACTTAATGCAAAATGGGATGTGCAGAGTGTAAACTACACAGTTAAGCATTGTCTGCAAAATGCCAATGATGACGGATATTCGCTGGGAGCACAGGAGAACTTTAACGCCGATACGGATACGGTTGTCACACCGGAAGTAAAGAACTATGATGGATTTAAAGCACCGGAGAAGCAGCAGGTGACAGTCGAAGGTGATGGAACAACTACAGTCATTTACCGTTACACAAGAAATGTGCATACGCTGACGCTTAAAAACTACGATGGTAAGACAGATAAGACGGTAGAAGCAAGATATGAAATGTCCATACCGAAACCGACAAGAGCCGGTTATGCATTTGCAGGCTGGTATACAGATGCAAAATGTACGAAAGAGTACAAAGCGAATATGCCGGATCAGGATCTGACACTCTATGCAAAATGGGAAGCAAACATCGTCAACTATGTAGTAGAACATTATCAGCAAAATGTACAAGGTGACGGTTATACGCTGAAAGAAAGCAGTCATGCACGGACGGCTGTGGATAGCGAAGTGACACCAGAGGTCATGAAATATAAAGGTTTCGAGGAACCAAAGACGGAGAAAGTTACCATTTCCGGAGACGGACAGACGACAGTGAAGTACTACTATAAGAGAAATGTACATACAGTCATATTTGACGCAGATTCCGGAACATTCGCTGCAGAAAAGGGCGAGGATGACAGTAAGATTGTCGTGACCGGACGCTATGGTGCGAATATCACAGTGCCGAAAGCGCCGGCAAGAACCGGATACCAGTTCCTTGGCTGGGACGAAGAGGTGGAAATGACGGTTCCGGATAAAGATCTGACTTATAAAGCACAGTGGCTGAAGATGGAATATACCCTTCAGTTCAAGACAGGAGAAGGAACGTCTGTTTCACCAATCAAAGGAAATTATGGTGATAAGATAAGTGTACCAAAAGACCCGACAAGAACCGGATACATTTTCAAGTACTGGAGTGAGAATGGTAAGAAAGTGGACAAGCTTCCGACGACTATGCCGGCCGAAAGTCATATTTACACAGCAATATGGGAGCAGGAGACATACCAGATTACTTATGACTTAAATGGCGGAAGCATGAAGTCCGGGGAGAAGAATCCGACGACTTACAACGTGGATACCACTGTATTCAAACTGAAAAATCCAGTCCGGGCAGGATACACATTTACTGGTTGGAGCGGAACCCAAATTACAGGAGTAAGTGACAATGTGTCTGTAAAACAGGGTTCTACAGATAACCGGACATATAAGGCGAACTGGAGAGAGAATACATATCAGATTACATTTATCTTAAGCGGTACGGAGGCAAAAGGCTCCATGGCAGCAAAGACGGTCAATTACACGGAAAATGTAACACTTCCAAAATGCGGCTTCACCTGCAAAGGCCACTCCTTTAAGAGATGGTACACCGTGGATAAGAAGGGTAAGAAGACTTATTACTCTGACCGGCAGAAGGTGTCGAAGCTGACCGATGTGAATGGAGGCGTTGTGACACTCTATCCGGAATGGGAGGCAAATGTGTATAATGTTACATTTGACTACGGTGACGGAAGAGCGAAGACGGTAAGAAAGACCAAATACGGTGATAAGTACCAGTTCCCGTCAGATCCGACCCGTTACGGCTGGGAGTTCAAAGGCTGGAAAAAAGAAGGATCCAACACAGCATTTGACATGAGTACGAAAGAGCTGCAGCTTCAGGACGCAAAAAATATTACCTTATACGCAAGCTGGAAAGCGAATTCCTTTTATCTTTACAAACCATCGGATTATGAAAACACTTACCGGGTAGATGATGATGGCAGGACTGCAAAATTTACTTTCTATGTAGACGGAAATCAGACGAAAGTGCCGACAACCGGAGATACTGGACAGGATCCGGCAGTTTATCATATGAATATGACCAATCTTTCCTACGATGCAATCCACCAGAATTACTCATCTATGGAGGTTATGGTGCTGTACAGGACTAATAAAATCAAAGATGGTTATTCGGATCTTAAGATTTCTTATCATACAAGATCTGACAATAAAGATCATAATGACTGGCAGGTTCACACCGAGGATCTGAATAAGAATAATGGTAAGATGAGAATATGTGATTACTATCTGAAGGTTGACGGTAAAATTGATGTAGACAGCCTGACACTGGAATTTGACGCTCACGGAAATAAAAGAGATGAATACGATCTTAGTAGTCTGAGTATGTATGTATTTTTCAGATAAGAGGGGGAAGAGCAGATGAGAGAAAAAGCAGGAAAAAATAAAATACTTATTGTCATTATCATCTGTCTGTGTGCGGTCATCATTGCGGGATTGATTTATTTCATGAAATTAAAAGGAGGTTCAGATTCGGCTTTTAAGCCGGATCTGGATCCAAATGCGAAGACCCAGACGGCAGACGATACCGGGGAAAAGCCGACAGGAATCCGGATACCGGGCTATCCGTCCATTACGATCGAGGCAGACAAAAAAGACGTGCAGATGAACCTAATGAATCCGGAAGGAAACCCATGTTACTTTACATTTGAAATCGTGCTTAACGACACAGATGAGACGATTTACACATCGAAGATGGTGGAGCCGGGGAAGGCGATTACAGAGGTGACATTAGACAAGGCACTTGCAGCGGGAGAATATCCGGCGACCATCAAGATTACGACCGCATCACTCACCGATGGTTCCGCCATGAACGGGGCAAATGTAGAGACGACAATCATTGCACAGTAACGGGAGGGAGAACGATGAAAAAGAGAAGTATAAGAACAGGAATTCTTTTTGCACTACTGACTCCGGTGCTGTTAATATGTGCAGAAAATCCAATCTATGCAGCCACCACCCAGACGGCAGGAAGTGCGACAGTCAGTTATCATGTGGACCCGGCTTACCAGGTGACGATTCCGGTAGATACAAGCATGCGGTTCAATGAGACAGAAACCTCTTACGGGAACATTGTAGTAGAGCAGGCGCAGATTGAGGATGGAAAATGTATCCAGGTGTCATTGTTATCTGATCTTAACTTAAAGAATTCCAACAATTCAAAGGCAGTGATTCCTTATCAGATTTTGGCGCAGGATGAGGCGGGAAGCCGGCCATTTACATCAGCGCAGTATACAAGAGCCGGGGAAGAGACACCTCTTACTATCGCGATTAAAAAAGAAGACTGGAAGAAGGCGGCGGCCGGAGAGTACGCAGATACGGTGACATTTACTATATCATACGTGGACAAAAGTGAGTAAGGGGGCGTGCATATGAGGAAAAAGACAGAAAATATGGATATCATTGTGGATAAAAAGACTGTCCGCGTTACAACGGCAGTGCTTGTGACAGTGATGACTATGCTGGCTGCAATCACAGCGATGTTTTTTACGACCATGTCCGTTCTGGCAGCAGATGCAGGAAGCTCATCGAATTCCCAGAGCACCATCAGTACAACCGTGCCGGACTCCCATAATATCCGTGTGGAAAAAAGCCACGCAGATGTGGTGATAGAAGGGGAAGAAGATCAGACGGAAGGCAACATAGATAACTTTGTTGTGGATCGTTTTGCCGACCCGAAGATACAGATCACACCGGAAAAAGGCTGGAAGGTTTCAAAGATACTCCTGAACGGGGAAGACGTTACGGAACAGTTCAAAGACGGATATCTGACACTGGAAGAAGTCTGCGAGGATCTGACACTGGTCATTGAGACAGCAGAAGATACCAGCGGCGGCGAAAGCAAAGACCCGGACAAAGAGAAAGATCCGGGGAAAAATCCAGATAAGGATAAAGATACGAATAAAGATACGAATAAAGGAACTACGGGCAACGGGAATGGACAGGACTCAGGGAAAAAGACCCCGATGAATAAGCTGAAGAACCGGATGGCAGTAGTCACAGGAGATGAAACAAGACCGATGCTTTATGTACTGGCAATGATGGCAGCAGGTGTATTCGTTGTGCTGGTGTTAAGAAGAAAAAGTAAATAACAAAAGGTTATACATTATTATCTGAAAAAGATTGAATTTACTGCGGATTTACTTATAATAAGTAGAGAAGGAGGCCAAGAACATGAAAACAGCAATTACAATCGCCGGAAGTGACTCTAGCGGAGGCGCAGGAATCCAGGCTGATATCAAGACAATGATCACCAATGGAGTATATGCAATGAGTGCGATTACTGCATTGACAGCGCAGAATACAACAGGTGTTACTTCTATATTAAATGCAACACCGGAATTTTTAGGACAGGAGCTTGACAGTATCTTTACAGATATCTATCCGGATGCCGTAAAGATCGGGATGGTTTCAGATAAAGAACTGATCAAAGTTATTGCAGCGAAGCTGCGTCAGTATGAAGCAAAGAATATTGTAGTAGATCCTGTTATGGTAGCAACAAGCGGAGCGAAGCTGATCAGTGATGATGCGGCGGATACATTGAAGGAAGAATTATTCCCGCTTGCAAGTGTACTGACTCCGAATATTCCGGAGGCAGAGGAGTTGATCGGAAGAAAGATCACAAGTGCAGAAGAGATGATCGATGCGGCGAAAGAAATTTCAGAAAAATATCACTGTGCAGTACTCTGCAAGGGTGGACATAACTTAAATGATGCGAATGATCTGCTGTATGCAGATGGAGCGTATCGATGGTTTAACGGAAAAAGAATTGATAATCCGAATACTCATGGTACAGGTTGTACATTGTCTTCTGCGATTGCTTCTAATCTTGCAAAAGGATTTTCATTGGAGGAGTCTGTGGAGCGTGCGAAAGAGTATATCTCTGGGGCACTTGCAGCAATGCTTGACCTTGGGAAGGGAAGCGGTCCAATGGATCATGGATTTGCTATCCAGAATGAATATACAAAAGAAGCATAGAAGCCTTTTAAAGGTCAGCGCGAAGCATAACCTTTGCGGTAAAGACTCCATCTTCATAAGTAAAATTACAAGAACCATCGTTCTTTTCTGCCATTCTGCGGACAGACTGGGTACCGATTCCCAGACCTTTCCGCTTGGTGGAATGGAGCAGATGGTTCTTTTCTTTGATCATTCCGTCAAAATTATTTTCTACCCGAATTAAAAGAATAGAAGCAGAATGTTGATAGATTTCCAACGATATCTGCTGCTGCGCAGCGGCAGTTTTGCGACTGGCTTCCAATGCATTTTCTAATAGATTGGAAAGAATAAGACAGAGATCCATTTCATCTACGGAAAGTTCTTTTGGAAGATCAACACGGGCATCAAATGGAATTTCTTCTTCTTGAGCAAGCGCATAATAATATCCGATTACGTTATCAACAGACTGATTTTCACAGAAGTGATAATCAAGGGTGGGAATTTTATCCAATGCATTTTGCAGGTATTTTTTGATCTTTTCTAAATCACCGTCTTTGGCCATAGCAGATAGTTGTATAAAATGATGACGAATATCATGTCGAGCCTGTCTGGCTTCTTCTATCGCACTTCTTAAATTCTCATATCGTTCCTGCTGTACAGAAAGAAAAAGATTTTCCTGCTGAAGTTTTTTGTTTTTATTCAGGATATTAGCCATCATTAAAAACATCGAGTAAAATAATGCAAGGATGAGTAGAAGAGCATAAACAATCACTATGTATCCACGCAGAAAACGCTGTGTGTGCAGGATGGTGTTATATTTTGGAATCAAAGCAAGGTTCAATCCGATGACCAGAACCGGGAGAATCCAGAAAACATACCAGGTCTGAGCAAGATTTTCATCTTCTACCATTTCTTTGACTGAATGGGAGGCTGGATACCATATGAGAAGGACGAAAAGAATGCAGAAAAGATTATACAGGATTCCAAAAGTAGAAAAACCGGAAAATGCAAGGTGTTCAGAACCAAAATTCAACATTGCAGAAGCAGCTCTGGAAAGGCTGTTAAAGCAGGAAAAAACTGCACAGACGGCAAGAAAGATGCTGATAGATTTCCAAAGTGAAATTAATAAAGTGTTATGATATAGAACAAGTAGAACAAATAAAAGAGGAAGAAGAACAGATCTTGTTGACAAATGGAATCTATAGCATGCAAAACCACAAAAACAAGAGCATATAATAAGAAGCGGAAGCATCCAGACAGCCAGCTTCTTAGGGGTTTGCTTTAGAGATGATCTTACCGGCAGATAGGCAAGCAGCATACCAGGAATCAAAACTGTAAATTCCAAAGTCTGGAAAATTAAAGTCCGCATCAAAATCCCCCCTTTTGAAATAGATAATCCATAAAGTGTTGTCGTGCAGGTTTGCACAGTTCTCTACTGACAACGATCTTGCTTCCATCGTCTAAAAGAAACATTGTTCCGTCAAAATCAACAGCATGTTCCATGTTGATGATCGTCCCTCTGTTGCAGATAAAAAAGCGGGAATCTTCTTTTAATGGAGCAGTAAAAGTCCCAAAAGACTGTCGGATGACAAGTTCTTTTTCTTTTGTTGTATGAATATGGATCATATGAGAAAAATGATCCGCGTGAATGATCGTTTTAAATGGTATCTGAAGATCACTTCCATTTACTTTCACTGTCAGTTTTTTCTCCGAAGCCGGAATCCGGGACAGGATTTCATCGATTAAAGAAGCCAGTTCTTCTTCCGTATAAGGTTTTACCAGATAATGCATGGCACGTACTTTAAAACCTTCCAGTGCATGATCCAGAGATGTTGTAGTAAAAATCAACAGACAGTCTTTGTTGGTATTTCTAAATTCACGGGCGATTTCAATTCCATTTGCCCCGTTCATATAAATGTCCAAAAATAAAACTGTGAAGTCATGTTCTTTTGAAGCCTTGAGAAATGCTTCTCCATTCTCATATTCATAGCAATGAAACTCTACATTTTTCTGATTTAATATATTTTCTAATCGTGTTCGAAGCAGAATACGCTCTTCTGCAATATCATCAACAATAGCGATTAACATACGAATATCCTCCCTGATTTGTATCTATTCAAAATAAATACAAACGTTTTGACATAGGATTAGTATACCACAGAATGACGATTCGTGCCATTTTCAGACAGTTCATGTCAAAAATATTGAACAATCTGGTATCAAAAATATAATAAGAAGAAATATGATTGCCGATAATATAGCAAAATACAAATGAGGAGGAAAAACGGATATGAAAACAATAAAAAGGATAATGGCAGCACTCATATGTATGACGATAGCACTTACAGGGATTCCAATCAGTGTAAAAGCGGCGAATTCAAGTGGAAGTATGTCAACAGAGATGGAGACAAATAGCGAATTATTTATTACACTAGAAGAGAACAAAGACTATCGCTGGAACGTAAATGATGATGCAGGGAAAAGTAGTGTTGTTCATTTGGATACTTTAGAAGGAAATAATTGTCGTTTCCGTTTAGACCATATAGAAAAGGAATGGTATGGAATCAAACATATCAAAGTGAACGGAACAGATCGTTTTGTTGATGTGGATGGTAAAAGCGAGAAGAGTGGTGCAGTGCTTCATGTATGGGAGTCTTCAGATAGTGAAGTAAAGGGAAATGATCATCGACAGTTTGCATTTTACTATATCGGTAATGATGCAAATGGTAATGCGAGATATTATATTAAGAATAGAAAAAGTGGAAAATGGATCGGATATGAAGGAAAACTGAATAATAATAATCCAAAGATTATCCAGACAGATGAGAACAACAGAAAAGTCTGGCTGATCACGAAATCCGTAGTTCCGCTCACAGGAAAGGAAAGTCAGGTTTTAAAAGAAGAAGATACAAGTGTTATCTGTGAAATCCATTCAGCAGGAAAACTTGATGCTTTAAATAGAGTAAGCAATCTGTCAGCTCCAGGATCTCATCCAACATTTCAAGTAATGGGAATAACCAGTAAATGGAAATTGAAATGGAAATCAGAGTATCATGCTTATCAAATAGATGCGGTCTCTGATGGTGAAAGCAAAACGAATCTATCTTTAGATGTAGAAGGAGAATCTGGAAAACTTAATGCAAGTGTGAACGTCTGGACGACTGAAAAATTTGACAGGAATCAGAATACAAGTCAATTGTGGCGATTTTTTAAGCAGAAAGATGGTACATATAAAATTCAGAATGCCAGAACTGGATGGTATATCGAAAATAGAGTCCCAAGTTTAGTGTTTGGGAAAGAGGGAATGAATGTAGAGTTATCTATTTTAGCAGGTAATACAGCTGAAACAGCTTACAGTTATGCGAATGAATGGATGGCAGGCATTCCAGATGAGGCACTACTGTCTTCTGTTAATATTCCGGCAACACATGATACCGGAACAGCAGGGGTTGTGGATGATTTAGTTCCAAGTGTATCCATTACATCATGTCAGAATCTTTATTATGATGAACAGTTGAATATGGGGGCTCGCAGCTTTGATATCCGTGCAAATGCGACAAAAGATGATGCTTCTGCAGCAGACGTAAAGATTGTACATGGAGGCGAATTATGGCAGTGTCAGGAAAAAAACGGAAGTGATCTTACATTACAGTCAATTCTCAATACTTCCCTCGGTTTCTTAGAGAAGCATAAGTCAGAAACAGTCATTCTTACAGTAAAATCAGATGCCGGTTCTACTGTTGGACTGGAGCATGCGGTAGCTGAATTTATTGAAAAAAATAAGGACAAGGTCTACAGTGGAGGGGATATCCCATCAATGAAGGAAGCAAGGGGAAAAATCATATTTCTTCGAAGATTTAATCTGACCAAGAACTACGACAGTTCGGTTGAACGTGCGATGGGATTTAACCTTACGAATTGGGATGACATAAAATATAAAGATTATAAATATGCGTACAAGTTATATGATGATGGAAAAAATCATGTGTATATTCAGGATGCATATAATACATATGGAAGTGAGAAGTGGCCGTATATATTAGAAACGATGAAGCAGACAACAGGACAGGATACAAGCCATCCGATCGAGTACAATTCTTGGGTATTTAATTATACTTCTTGCTCACGAGGAGCACCGTTAGGATTGACACAGGAAATTAATCCGAGATTATTTAAAGACGAAGACAATTGTATTGATAACCGATTCCTTGGAACAGTAATGCTTAACTTCATTGATGAACCAATGTCACGGTTGATCTATGAGACAAACAGCAACATGATATTTGAACCAAAACTTCCGACACCGGAAGTAGAAGTTGAATATGGTCAGACATTGGTAGAAGCTACATTGAAAGGGATTGAAAATGCACCGGCAGGAACATGGAAGTTTGAAGATGCAGCTCATGTTGTGACAGATCAGGAAGTAGCAGATCAGACAAAATTTGAACTGACTTTCCTGCCGGCAGATAATAAAAAATACAAAACTGTTACTATGTGGGTTCCGGTAAAAACAGTGAATAAGTCAGAAGTGATCACAGCGTATCTCGGATATGAAGAAATTTCCTATGGTGAAACTCCGAAGATGTCATACGTTGTTGCACCAACGGAAACACTGAGCGCAGATGAAGTGGAAGAACTTTTTGCAAATGTTACGGATGAAATGAGAATCCAGGAGACAGGACAGTCATTAAATGAGACAATCGATGCAGGAAGCTATAAGATTGATTGTCCGGAAACAGTAGGCGGATTCAAGGTAAACTGGATTCATTTGAAAGAATACGATCTTGATATCAATCCAGTGAACACAATGGAAACAACAGGTTCCAAAAGCAGCACAGCAGAAAATACTACATTCGAAAATGGAGCAGTCAGTAGTGCACAGAGAATCATTGTCCGTGCAGAAAAGAAAACAAAGACATATGGAGATGAGTTGACCAGCGCAGATCTTACATTTACGATCAGTGATTCAGAAAGGGCGAAACTTCTTCCGGGAGATACTGTTGAAAGTCTCGGACTGACATTGAAAGCAACAACCATCGAACCGGAAGATGTTCTGACAGGAAGCATAACAGATGAAGATGGAGATGACATTCTTGGCGCATATGGAAACGCAGGAAGATATGTCATCCTGAAAGACAATGCGACAAATACGAATTATGATGTTGTAGTTCTTCCGGCATTCCTTAATGTATCACCAAAGGAAGCAGAGATAGAATGGAATGCGGCAGCACAGTATACATATACAGGAAATGCATGTGGAATAGAGGCAAACGTGAAAGCAGACAGCCTTTTAGAAAAGGATAGTTGTGCGATTAAAAAACTGCTCAATGCAGATCATACAGAAGTTGGAAATTATAAGGCGCTTGCAATAGGTCTGACCAATGAAAACTATATCTTTTCCGGCACAAACCGCGTGCATGTATGGGAATATGAGATTTTGCAGGCAGATCCAGAAGTGACTTTCCCGGCAGCAGAAGTGATTTATGGAGACAGCTTAAAGAAAGCAACACTTTCCGGTCAGTCGGGAGAAGGTGTATTCCGTTTTGCAGACGATACGACAATGCTTACAGTAGCAGAGGATCAAAGTGAACAGGAGATGATCTTCACACCGGCTAATCCGAACTACAAGACAGTTACGTCAAATATTTCTGTAACAGTAAAACCGAGAAGCATTACGATCAGACCGGATCGTATGGAGAAAGAATATGGACAGACGATCACAGAGTATACCTGGTCAATCAGTGATGGAAGTCTGGCAGGGGATGATCAGTTAGAGGATTTGAAAATAAATGTCACATTGACAGCAGGAGATGCAGAGAAAGAGACCTGTGAAGTTGGTACTTATGAAATAACAGAAAAGGCTCCAACAACAGTAGAAAATCAAAACTATGCGGTTACATTTGAACCAGGAATATTGATCGTACAGCCAAAACCGGTAGATGTTGTATGGAATACAGACGGAACTATCATCTATACAGGAAAAGAAGTGAATGTTACAGCAGAATTATCAGGAGTACTGTTTAAAGATGAATGTAAGGCAGTAGTAGAAGATGGAAACGCTGTGGAACCTGGAAAATATACAGCAAGTATTGTCGGATTGACAGGCGAGCAATGTTATAATTATGTGCTTCACGGAGAGGATACAGACTATCAGATAGAGTATCAGATTGTGAAGAAAGAAGAAACAAAGAATCCAACAGATTCAAAGGAAACATCGACAGGTACTGCAGGAAAGAAACCAACAGGAACTTCAACGTCAGGAAAACAGGTGAAAACAGCAAAGACAGGAGACAGCATCAGTTACATCTGGATTCTGATGATTGCAGGATCAATTGCAGTGATCGGTGGAATGATTTATGTTATTAGAAGAAGAAAACAGAAGTAAAATTAAAGTGAATCTATAAACGATAGATAGAAAGGTGTCAGGCATATGTGGAAGCTGTTATTTTAAACTTCGGCCTGACACCTTTTGTTGAAAAAAAGATAAAATTAGTATATTATGAAAACAGATGCGGTATATCTTAAACATGTAATAAAAAGTGTTTCTGACTGCAATGTGTTGAGAGAAAAGGAGGGTAAGAAATGAGTGAATTAAGTAAAAAAGCAAGAAATAGAACAAGGGTCCAGATGGTACTGACAATGTTGGTTATTGTCTCCATTATCAGACAATTCTTTTTAGGAAACTATCACAATATGTTTCTTGGAATTCTAACATTGATTTTGTTTATGGTGCCACAGTTTATCGACAAGAAACTTGGAGTGACAATTCCGGTTGGTCTGGAAACGGTTATTCTGATTTTTATCTTTTCAGCAGAGATACTTGGAGAAATCAATGCATTTTATGTAAAGATTCCGGTATGGGATACCATTTTGCATACAACGAATGGATTCCTGATGGCGGCAATCGGGTTTGCGCTGATTGATTTATTCAACAGAAGTGATCGATTTTCAATTAAGATGTCCCCATACTTTGTGGCATTTTTTGCATTTTGTTTTTCAATGACAGTTGGTGTTTTGTGGGAGTTCTTTGAATTCAGTATGGATTGGTTTTTCGGATTGGATATGCAGAAAGACTGGATCGTTCCGGCAATCAATTCAGTGAAGCTGAATCCGACAGGAGCAAATATCCCAATCCATGTAGATGTTCAGTCTGTTGTGATCAACGGTGAGACGTGGAATCTGGGCGGATATTTAGACATTGGAATCGTAGATACAATGAAAGATCTTATGGTGAATTTTGTCGGAGCCGTTGTATTTTCTGCAATTGGAATTTTATACCTGAAACATCGCGGAAAAGGGAAATTGGCAGCTTCCTTAATTCCACAGGTGAGAGATACGGATGCAGAAGTATCTGAGAAATAGAAAACGTAAAGGACAGATCGATGAACAGTCAAAAAGAAATTAGAAATATAAAGATAAAAAACCAGTTAGAGCTCTGGCTGTTCTGTGCAATTATCGGTGCAGTTGCCGGCGGATTGGTCTGGGCGCTTTTGAAGATCATGGCAGTCGGAATGAATCTTATCTGGGAATGGATTCCGGAACATTTTGCATTTCCATACTATACGATAGCGGTCTGAGTGATTGGTGCATTTTTTGTCGGTGTCTTCCGGAAGATGTTCGGAGATTATCCGGAGGAAATGGAAACTGTTATGGCAAAAGTGAAAACGGAGAAGCATTATGATTATAAAAATATGCTTGTCATGATGATCGCAGCAGTGCTACCACTTTTGATCGGAAGCAGTGTAGGACCGGAAGCAGGACTTACCGGAATTATCGTCGGAATGTGTTACTGGGCAGGAGATAATCTGAAGTTTGCCAGACAGCATGCGAAGGAATACTCCCAGATCGGGGTGGCAGCATCCTTAAGTGTTTTATTCCATGCTCCGCTATTTGGTTTGTTTGAAGTGGAAGAACATACTTTAGAAGAGAGTAATTCAGAACAAGCTGTTGTTCCGGCAGGAATTTCATCAAAGATATTTATTTATGGAATCGCAATTGCAGCAGCAACAGGTATTTATGCAGGGCTCTCAGCAGTATTTGGTTCAGGACTTTCCGGCTTTCCAAGTTTTGAGGCAGTTGAGATTGGAAAGATGGATTATGCACTAATACTTCTCTATATTATTGCAGGATGCGTGCTGGCCGTTTTTTATGAAAAGACACACCAGATAACAAAGAAAACTGCAGGAAAGGTACCGGCAGTTTTTCGAGAAGTTCTCGCAGGAATTTGTCTTGGGATTTGTGGAATGTTAATCCCGGCAGTTATGTTTTCGGGAGAAGAACAGATGGGAGTGTTGATGAAAGAGTATAGTCAATACCTTCCGTTAGCACTGATCGGAGTTGCATTTTTGAAAGTGCTTCTCACAAATATTTGTATACAGTTCGGTTTGAAGGGAGGACATTTCTTCCCGGTTATCTTCGCAGGTGTATGCATGGGATATGGCGTGGGAATGCTGATCTGCGGAAATGCAGAGAGCCATCTGGTTTTCGCATCTGCAATTGTTACAGCAGCACTTTTAGGTGGAACGATGAAAAAGCCGTTGGCGGTTACAATGCTTCTGTTTCTATGCTATCCGGTGAAATTGTTCGTATGGATTTTTGTGGCTGCGGCAGCAGGCAGCAAATGTCTATCCTTATTTGATAAGAAAAAAGTGGAAAATAAAAATTCCGTTGAGTGAGAACTCAGCGGAATTTTTTTACCCTTTTTGAGATGTCTTCCAGTTCTTCTTTGGAAAGCTCCGGGAGACGCTCTAATTTATCCAGGAACATCATTGCCGTTTCACGACGCTGCATCTCTACGATCTGTCCGTAATAATTGACAACAACACCGGTAACGATTGCAACAACAAAAATCGTGTAGATTGTGACGAGTACAGAAACCAGTTTGCCAACGAAAGTCATTGCGACAATATCGCCGAATCCAGCGGTAGAAAGTACCGCATAGCAATACCAGAGGGCATCACCATAGCGGTTGATGTCGGGCTCTACCAGCTGAATGATGGCAGCGGATACAAAGAGAAATACGATATAGCCGGAAAGAATCTGGGTTGCTTTGGTGCGTTTTAGGATCATCCATAAAAGTTTTAGTTTTTTCATACTTTCCCCCTATTCAGAATTCCGTTGAAGCGGCTCATGAATGTGATTGTTGTGATCGCGGCTGCAACAATATCACTGATCGGTTCTGCAAGAAAGACTGCAAATACCTTATCCTGAATAAAGAGTGGCAGGATAAAGATCAGCGGAATCAGCAGGATCAGTTTTCTTAAGCAGGCGAGCAGCAGACTGACCTTTGCCTGTCCCAATGCCATGAAACTTTGCTGACATGCAACCTGGAATCCGAGGGAGAAAATGCCCGCCATATAGATTCTCAGCGCCCATGCGGTATAAGTGATCAGATCCGTATTGTTGGAAAAGATTCCTGCAAACAGCTTAGGAAACAGCAGCATGATCAGCCAGAAACAGCTGGTGAAAATCGTACAAACCTTAAATTGTGTAAAGAAGGCTTTTTTTACTCGTTCTTTATTGCCGGCACCGAAGTTATAACTCATGATCGGCTGACCGCCCTGGCAGATTCCCTGCAGTGGCAGCGTGGCAAGCTGGCTGACACTTGTGATGATCGTCATGGCTCCAACAGCAAGGTCTCCACCATATCTTGACAGACTGGAAGTAAAGCTGATGGACAGAATACTTTCTGTGGACAGCATGACAAAAGTGGAAATGCCAAGTCCAAGACAAGGCAGGATAACGTCCTTTTGTAATCTGAAATTTTCTTTTCTAAGATGAAGGATCGTCTTCTTTCCGGATAAGAAGCGAAGAATCCAAATCGCACCGACAGCCTGACTTAAAACAGTGGCAAGTGCTGCACCTCTTACACCGAGATGGAATACGAAGATAAAAATCGGATCAAGAATGATATTGATCACAGCTCCGATCACAGTAGTCATCATACTGATCTTGGCAAATCCCTGTGTTGTAATAAATGGATTCATTCCCATTACGATTAAGACAAAGATACTTCCAAGGATATAGATTCTTGCGTATGCTACTCCATACGGCAGTGTCTTCTCGCTAGCTCCAAAAAGTGTCAACAGCTGTGGCGCAAATGTAAAGAAGACTACAGTAAGTACGACGGCCATAAGGATGAGAAGTGCAAAACAGTTTCCAAGGATTTTTTCAGCTGTTTTATTATCTTTCTTTCCCATGGATATCGCAGCACGTGGTGCACCGCCGGAACCAGCAAGCATAGCAAAAGCGTTGATCAGCATAAGGATCGGTGTAAATAATCCAACGCCGGTTAATGCCGCGGCTCCAACACCGGAAATGTGTCCGATATAGATTCGGTCTACAATGTTATATAGAAGATTGATGATCTGGGCGACAACCGCAGGAATTGCAAGCTGTGCCAGAAGGCGCGGAATCTTTTCAGTCTCCATCGCCTGAGAAGTTGATTTCATGTCCATAACGATTTTCTCCTAAATAGTTTTAAAGTCAAAGAAGATTATACATCTCATGTAATGGAAAAATCAATAAGAAATCCAAAGTCACTATTGTATCAGGAATAGAAACTTTGGATTTCGATATTGTCAATATTTTACCATATATGCATGATGTGTTGCATTGCAAGGCTGACTACTGTAATTCCAACCCAGCAGGAAGCACCGAGAAGGA
>OIXW01000132.1_pt1 | contig 20739 bp, 19 predicted proteins | sample 1587951 | NCBI WGS metagenome assembly OIXW01 (sample SAMN03283239) | human gut metagenome | biome: human-associated habitat; material: feces | host: Homo sapiens | place: Peru | collected 2012
GTTCGGCAGAAGCAGATACTGGGATGCGATGATCTGATCTGTATCAAGATCATTATGAAATTTAAAAATTGTACCTTTTTCCATAATAATAATGTCCTTTCTGTTGTCCTGTGGATAAATTGTATCAATTTAACGTGATGAAGTCCATGAACTATTTTAACAAATCTTCATCTTATTTTGCATTGATTTTCTATATCATACTTCCACTTCGAATGGCAGAAGATCTAAAATATCCTTCTTCTGTGAAACTTCCAATCCTTTTGCCGTAAAGCTGAAACAGAATACAATGGTGTATTTTCTCCTAGTTCAAATATTCTTCTAATGCAGGATATTCTGATATATGATCCCTGACATACGTTCTTTTGAATGCAGCAAACGCCGACTTTCTTCTCAAAAGTGCTTTTAACTTTCTTTTTACCAGCTTTGAGTCTGGCTGGTTTCTTAACAGTTCAAGATTGTCAAATAGAAGATTCATCTCTTTCTGTAACGACTTGAACCTCATGCTGCTTTTTTCTACCCTCATTCCAGTATTTTTCAAGTTAAACACCTCGGCAATCAACATCATCGTCCGTTCTGTCTCCTGATCTGAAGGATTCACTTTGCTAAGCAATTCAATATTCTCCTGATTACAGTGAAATATAATCTTCGATTCCGGATCTGTCTGACAACAATCAATAATTCCATCATCATATTTGCTCTGATTTTTCACACTGTTACAGTGTCCACAAACCCAAAACAGATTGTTCCAGTCAAATTTTCTTTCAGGATACTTTCCATTTTTATGTGGGAGTAAATGTTCAATCTGCGGATCCTGAAGTTCTTTTAGTTCACAAATATAGCACTTATCGTGAAAATCTTCTTTCAGTCTTTCCACTACATCCTTTTCACTATAATTTCCGTTCTTCTTAGCCGCTTCCTCTTTCAATGATGCTGGTGCTGGGAATGATCGTTCCACTTTAACCATCTACATCCTCCCGTTCTTCAAACTGCAGTTTCTGTCTTTGGTACTCTGTCGTTATCCCAAGTGCAAGATAATCAGGTATCTCATCCAAATACATCTCTAGTCTTGTGATTTCTTCGTAATCATCATCCGTCAGATTCTTCTTCTCCGTTAATTCTTTGTACCGTTCAAATTTTGTTCTTAACTCTTCTGACATCATATCTGCCTTAAAATATCCCTCTACAATTCCATCATAGGGAACATCTGAAAGTCCATTTTTAACCAGAATTTTTTTCTCAAGATCATAAATAACAACGTCTGGTAAACTGTTTAAAACAAAAGGTGAATGTGTTGTTACAATAAATTGAATTTTGGGAAATATAGTTGTCAGAAGATCCAGAATCTTCCTCTGTAATTCCAAATGTAGATGTGTCTCAATCTCATCAATCAGAACAATTCCCGGAAGATCATATCGGAATTTTCTTCTCGAATGTTTTTCCATCCGAATGATAAGATCTACAACAATATCCAAAATTGCTGCATAGCCACTGGATAATGTGTTAAAATCATACTGTTCTTTCCCCGGTTCTTCAATGTGAAATTTGAACGTATCCTCATCAAATTCCAAATGAAGTTCCTCATTTTCAAAAATACGTTGTAACAACTTTTCAAAATTGTCAAACCAGTCCTGAATACCTGCTGCCTTCTCCCTTTTACCACCGGATATTGCAAGTGCCTGTGTCATCTTCAGATCCAGAAGATATTTTATAAAATTCTTTCGTGGGGTTTCCTGAATAGAGTAGGTATCTTTCAATTCCACTTTTTCTACATGTTGAGGTACATCAGCTGAAAATACACGATCAGCTTTATAATATGCAAGAATGAATTCTCCTTTTTCAAATGCCAGACGAAATTCATCTTCCGAACAATTAAAATCTACTTCTAAACTTTGTTTGACTTCGCTAATTCGTTCTTGATAAGACGTGATTCTCTTTGCCATCCCTTTAATGTCTCTTGTCGAATAATTCTGTTCCTCTGCGAATCTCAAATTACCATAATCTGTCTGAAGATTTTTGTTTGCCTCCATAGGATTGTTTGAACATGCCAAACGAGCTAACATCTTAGATAAGCTATTTAAGACTGTAGTCTTCCCACTTCCGTTTTTCCCTGTAAAGATCAAATGCTTTCTTTCATTTTCTGAAAGAGAAATTTCTGTATAATCTAAATTTCTTACTTTTTCCAAAATCAAATTTTTAATAAATATTTCTTTCATACAGCCTCCTGTACTAATATTCTTTTTCCGTTCTGTTTCCCTGCATTCATTATACACTATCTTCGGAGATCAATCATTACAAATCATACAATTATTTTCCATTTGTCTCATTATTTCAACCACCTGGTCACTTAATTCCATGTAAAATCATTAAAAGTGCAAAAAACGAGACAAACCTGTTCACACTATTTGCAGGAGGGATTAGAACTATGCCAAAACGAACACCTACTACCGGAGAGAAGAATCTGATCGGCAAAAGGCTCATTGAACTTCGTCGGCAACGCCATATGTCACAGAGACTTTTAGCTTACAAACTCCAATTGCGCGGATATGATATGGACAAAAATGTAATTACACGAATAGAAACCAACAAACGTTACGTTACAGACATAGAATTGAAAGCTCTAACTGAGATCTTCGACGTTTCTTATGAATATCTCATTGAGGGAAAAGACATCCTTGAACCTTAACGGATGATAGAAACGGAGGTGAAACTATGGCAAATATTCAACTTGCGGATAATCTACGGCGTTTGAGAAAGCAATATAACTACACACAGGCTCAGATCGGCAAAAAGCTGCATATCACTCATCAGGCTTATTCTAATTATGAAACCGGCGTACGTGAACCAAACCTTCAACTTCTTGCTGAACTATCCTGGATCTATCACACCTCTGTCGACTCGCTTATCACTCAGTACTGCAATGCAAAGAATCCATCATCAGTTGAAGTAAAAAACTATTTCTGTATTAAAATTGAAAATAGTGAAAACGACATTCTTCTTACAAAAAATGAAGTGAATTTACTTTTGAAATACCGTTCTGCTGGGGAAGCTGAACGTAAACTCGCACATGAAGCTTTAGATTTTACTGAACGTTGATTTCTATTTCAAAAAGAACTGAACCCATTGACATTAATTATCTGGGTTCAGTTCTTTTTTATCTCTACTTTCTTCTACGCTGATATTGCATTTCCTGTATACAGCTGATAATACTTACCTTTCTCTTCAATCAACTGGTCGTGTGTACCTCTCTCGATAATCCTTCCCTGTTCAAGTACCATGATACAGTCAGAATTACGAACTGTTGACAAACGGTGTGCGATCACAAAGGTAGTACGCCCATGCATCAGCCGGTCCATACTTTCCTGGATAATGCGCTCTGTACGTGTGTCGATCGAGCTTGTCGCCTCGTCCAGAATCAGTACCGGTGGATCTGCTACTGCCGCACGGGCAATCGCAAGAAGCTGTCGCTGTCCCTGACTTAAGTTTGCTCCATCTCCGGTGATCACCGTGTCATACCCTTCCGGAAGTCTGCGGATAAATCCATCTGCATTTGCCAGCTTTGCTGCTGCAATGATTTCTTCATCTGTTGCATCCAGCTTTCCAAAACGAATATTATCTTTCACTGTACCAGTAAACAAATGTGTATCCTGCAATACGATTCCAAGAGAATGTCGAAGATCTGCTTTCTTGATCTTGTTAATATTAATTCCGTCATAGCGGATCTTACCATCCTGAATATCGTAGAAACGATTGATCAGATTTGTAATTGTCGTCTTACCGGCTCCTGTTGAACCTACGAAAGCAATCTTCTGCCCCGGTTCTGCATATAACTTCACATCATGAAGGACGATTTTGTCATCATTGTATCCGAAATCCACTCCGTCAAATACAACATTTCCTTTTAACTCAACATAATCAACAGAACCATCCGCCTGATGTATATGTTTCCATGCCCAGCGGCCGGTACGTTTCTCACTTTCTGTCAGTTTTCCATTCTCTTCTTTCGCATTAACTAATGTAACATAACCTTCATCCACTTCCACTTTTTCATCCAGAAGTGTAAAGATACGTTCTGCACCTGCGAGTGCCATAACAATCGCATTCAGCTGCTGGCTCACCTGGTTGATCGGCATACTGAAGCTTTTATTAAATGTAAGGAAACTTGCCAGACCGCCCAATGTAAATCCACCGATATGGTTAAGAGCAAGTGCACCTCCAACGATTGCACACATTACATAACTGATATTTCCAATCTGCGCATTCATAGGACCGAGGAAGTTTGCATAAGTATTTGCACGGTCTGCGCTTACAAACAGATCCTCATTCAACTTTTTGAATTCTGTCTTACTTTCTTCTTCATGACAGAATACCTTCACAACCTTCTGGCCGTTCATCATTTCTTCAATATATCCGTTGACCTTACCAAGATTCTTCTGCTGCTCAAGGAAATATTTTCCGCTCTGTCCGGCAGCTTTCTTTGTTCCCCAGATCATGATCGCAACCATAACCATCGTCACTGCTGTCAGTGGAATATTCAAGATCAGCATACTGATAAATACACTGACAATTGTAAATCCACTGTTGATAATCTGCGGAATACTCTGGCTTACCATCTGTCTGAGTGTATCAATGTCATTCGTGTAGATTGACATAATATCGCCATGCGCATGTGTATCGAAATATTTAATTGGAAGTTTCTCCATGTGACTGAACAGATCATTTCTCATGTTCATCATCATTCCCTGTGTCACATTGATCATAATTCGGTTGTAAGTATAAGTTGCCACGATTCCGACTCCATAAAAACAAGCAACTTTTCCGATTGCATGTGCAAGCGGTGTAAAGTTCGGTGTATCACTGGACAATAAGAACGGTGTAATGTATTTATCAATCAAATCTCTTGTGAACATTGTTCCCTGAACATTTGCAATAACTCCTACAAAAATAAGGATGAATACTATAATGCAATGAAATTTATAATCCCGGAAAATATAATCCATCAGACGTTTAAGTAATTTCCCAGGATTTTCCACTCTATTCTTTGGTTTTCCCATTGGTCCGCGCATTATGCTTCACCTCCATTTTCATCAAAATCTCCGCCTCCCTGTGTCTGAGACTCATATACCTCGCGATAAATCTCATCTGACGCAAGCAGTTCATCATGTGTTCCGAATCCATGAATCTTTCCTTCATCCATCACAATAATACGGTCTGAATCCTGAACACTGGATACACGCTGTGCAATGATCAGCTTTGTCGTATCCGGAATCTCTTCACGGAATGCACGTCGGATCTTCGCATCTGTTGCAGTATCAACAGCACTTGTACTGTCATCAAGAATCAGGATCTTCGGCTTCTTTAGCAATGCTCTTGCAATACAGAGTCTCTGCTTCTGACCACCGGATACATTGTTTCCGCCCTGTTCAATATGTGTATTATATTTATCCGGAAAGCGCTCGATAAATTCATCTGCACAGGCCAGTTTACATGCCTGGATACACTCTTCATCTGTCGTTTCTTTGTCTCCCCAACGGAGATTGTCTAAAATACTTCCTGTAAATAAGACATTTTTCTGAAGCACTACAGACACCTGATTACGGAGCACCTCAAGATCATATTCTTTTACATTTTTTCCACCAACCAGAATCTCTCCGTCCGTGACGTCATACAGACGACTGATCAGATTGACCAGACTTGTTTTTGCACTTCCGGTTCCTCCGATAATTCCAATCGTTTCTCCGGAACGAATCTCCAGATTGATGTCTTTGAGAACCTTCTCTGCACTGTCTTTCTTATAAGAAAAGTCTACATTTTTAAATGTAATGCTTCCGTCTGCGACTTCATATACCGGATGCTCTGGATTGTGAATATCTGTTTTTTCATTCAGCACTTCCGCAATACGGCGCATACTTGCCATACTCATGGAAATCATGACGAAAACCATCGAAAGCATCATCAGACTCATAAGAATATTCATACAATAGGCAAGAAGACTCATCAGTTCTCCGGTTGTAAGAGAATCCACAACAATCATCTTCGCACCAAACCAGCTGATTAAAATAATACAGGTATAAACTGTAAACATCATGATCGGCGCATTCCATACAACATTCTTCTCTGCTTTTACAAAGATGTCATAAATATTCTTACTTGCACGTTTGAATTTGCCTGTCTCCTCACCCTCTCGTACATACGCTTTGACAACGCGGATTGCAGATACATTTTCCTGAACAGATTCATTCAACGCATCGTATTTTGGAAACGCCTGCTGGAAATATGCAGTTGCATGACGGATAATAAAAAACAAAATAATTCCAAGAATCAAGACTGCCACAAGATAAATACTTGCCAGCCTTGCATTGATCGCAAATGCCATCACCATCGCACATACCATACTTGCCGGTGCTCTCATCATCATACGTAACATCATCTGATACGCATTCTGCACATTTGTTACATCTGTTGTCAGACGCGTTACCAGTCCTGCTGTACTGAAATGATCAATATTTGCAAACGAATATGTCTGAATCCGATCAAACATTGCATTTCTCAAATTCTTTGCGAAGCCTGTAGAAGCCTTTGCTCCATAACGTCCTCCTGCCATTCCGGCAAGCAGACCTAAAAATGCTGCTACGATCATGATTCCACCCACTTTATAAATGTGGTGGATATCACCCGTATTAACCCCTTTATCAATGATCGATGCCATCAAAAACGGGATCAATGTCTCAAATAAAACTTCAAGAATCATGAAAATCGGTGTCGTGATCGATGCTGCCTTATACTCTTTTACTTCTTTTAATAAAGTACGAATCATGAATTCTCTCCTCTCATTTTTCTTAGATTGAGATGAACCTTATGAGTCACTCTCAAAAATGCCTGTAATTCTTCTTCGGTAATTCCTTCTTCCAGTTCTGCGTCCATTCGCTTGAAAATCTCTCCAAGCTTTTCGTGGCTTTCGCGTCCTGCCTCTGTCAGCATAACCTTTTTCAACCTTGCATCACTCTCAACCGAAGCACGACAGACGAGTCCTTTCTTCTCTAAAGCCTGAATGATATTCGTTACTCCCGAACGGCAGATTCCGAAATACTTCTCTATGTCTTTCTGATAAATCTCTGCATCCTGATGTTCATAGAGATAACGCAAAATCCATCCATGCATAAGGGTTACTTCATCCAACCCTTCCGCTTTTACTCTCGCCTCAAGTAATTTTGAAATGGAACGATCCATTTTATGTACCTGTGGACCGATATGAAAATGTTCTTCACACAAAATTGTAATCCTCCTTTCTATCTTCACACGCAGGAACTGTTTACCAGTGAATTGTTCATTTGCGAACAGTTCTTGCATAAACAAGTTTATCACTTAGTTTTTTATTGTCAATAGAAAATATTGAGTTGTCTTCTATTTTTATTTTGCAAAAGAAAAGCTCACAGCTGATCATATACAACCAGCCGTGAACTTTTTATTCTAAGTTTCATAATATGAATCTATATTTACATTCTATCTCTCAGCACATGATACAACTCTGCTTCTGTATAATACTGATAAGGATTCACATAAAGGAAAGTTAAGATCCCAAACGTACATGCCCCCAGCAAATGCCAGCCGATAAAGGAAAGATCCAGCACAAACGCATCCCATTTATTCCCCATCATCATTCGTTTGCTCTCCGCAAAAATCTCCTGTCTGCTCATCTCCGGATGATCAAGCAGAAGATATGGTACCATCGCGTATTCGTATCCTTTGATCACGCCTGGAACAATAAATAATAATGACCATAATGCAAGATAAATTGTTTTCAAAAACATTGTCATACGAATTGTCTTATTGCAATCTCTTACCATTCGGAAAATATCTTTCACATCCTGTCTTCCGTCTCTTCCATTTTTGAAAAATTTACAACAGCCGACAGTCATTGGATTCCATAGGAAATAGGCAATAGCCAGATATACAATAAATGAAATTACAACCACAACTGCTACAGTTGCTGCAATCCCCAACATTAGAATCGGATGAAAACCTTGTATCGAAGTTTCCACCTCACTATTCTTATTCTTTAGTGCATTATAAGAATACGTAAATCCATTTCCCAAAAGAAACGTATAAATCAATGCTGCAAGAACAGAATACCAATAATTCTGTTTCAACAGGAACTTTGCTCTTCCCTTTAATTCACTTCTTGTCCACAACATAAAAATCCCTCCTGATATCATTCTGTTGATCGAACTGATTGCTACATAATCATTATAGCATATTCTATCTTCCAGAAATATCTCAAGAGGGATATTTTTCTTAATCTTTTGATATCTACATACCATCCGGATACTCTACTCCTTCCGGTAGTGGATCCCAGTCATTCAATCCCAATGACTGTTTATATCTGGCACGATCCAATGTCAGTATTTCCACAGGCTCATTCAGATAATCCATGAGCTCTTTGATACCTTCCCGCGTCTTATTATTTACTTCGAAAATGCGCTCACATCCGGCATTCTTCATCCAAAGTCTCACCATATCAACATTTGCGTACGGTGAATCAATCTTTGTAATGATTCCGATCAATGGACGTTGGATAAAACATCTGCTTCCAGGTCCGAACAGATTGAACGGTTCATCTGCAGCCTGCACCATAGCAATCACGTCTGCCTCAAATGAAAAACAGGCAAGTCCAACACTGAAATGCTTAGACTCTGCATACTCTCCCGGAGAGTCGATCGTATCATCTTCTGTATTCGTATACTGTGTCTTCACATAATGCAGTTCTTCTCCCTTAAGAGCCTGCGTCAGTGAAGTCTTCCCCGCTTCACTTCTCCCCATCAAAAATATCTTTTTCATCCTGTTACGCCTCTGTCTTCTTAACTTCTATGAACCTCGCACACTGCAAAGCCAAGTCTCTCATTAAAAAATCGAACTACTTCTTCCACCGCTGTCTGTACCTGTGTCAATCCGCCGGTCAGAATCAGTGTCCCGCAGAATCTGTCCATAAATCCAATCTCAACATCTGCGCTCTTGAATGCTACATCTGCAGCAACCACAACTGCTTCCCACGGTGTAAAACGCAGAAGTCCGATAGACTCTCCTGTGTGATCCTCACCTTCATGAGTTCCAATATGTAATCCCAGATTCTGGTAAATAACCGCATCTGATCTACTGATAATATGCGCCATGCAGACTTCCTTCCCCGGCACGCGCACACGAGTCATACGAAGCTTCTTTCCTTTCAGATTCTCATAGTCATCATGAAACAGACGCTCCATGAGCTCTTCTCTCGTTATACGTTCCCGTTCCATAAGCGCACTTCCTATCGTTTTGTAATATCACAGACTACATAACCAAGAGAATCTCTGAAATAATCCACAACTTCTGTCAATGCAGATGTAACATCAGAAATCTCTCCTGTAATAATCAGTGTGCCTGTAAAACGGTCTGCGAATCCAAGATAAACATTACCGCTTTTCACTGCAATATCAGATGCGATAACTGCTGACTCCGGTGGAGTCATATTCATAACTCCAATTGCAGAAGAACGATAATCCAGATGTGGATTTAATCCGAGTTTCTGATAAATAATCGGAGCCGGACCTCCCATTACATGTGCAAATGTAATCTCCTTACCTGCAACTGTTTCCTGTACAATTCTAATCTGTTCTCCGTGATCATTCGCCATCTGTCAGTTCCTCTCTTTCACATAGATTCTGTAATTCTCATTCATACAATCCTGTATGTTAATCCACTAACATTCTCTGTTCACAGCCAGTCTCGTTACTGTTCACACGATGTGACCAGCAACGCATCTCGCCATTTTAAATCGCCTTTGGCGATGGGGCGAGATGCATTCAAGCCAAAACATGCATCCTCCGTGTCAATCAGCGAAGTGATTGACACGGGAGTGAACAATAACCCAGTCTCAGCTATAAACTCTCTTACTATAAATAATACTATCTATATGCCTTTCTGTCAAGGAGATTCCAATAAATCTCAACACACTTTAATTAAGAATCAACAAAATCCAACTATTTTATTTGTGAAAACAACAAAAACGCAAATTTCTTTTTTATATAATAAGAAAAAAGGGGAGTTTTTCACCTGCAATACACAAACACACTTCATATAATTTCTGCAAATGAAAAACTTCCCTTTATTTTAACTATTAACTTCTATCAATTTACACTTCTTCTGCAATCTCTCTTGCTACGAACACACCACTTGCTGATGCGTGGGACAATGAATGTGTCACTCCACTTCCGTCTCCAATCACATACAGGCCCTTGTGTTTTGTTTCAAGATGTTCATCCAGTTTCACTTCCATATTGTAGAACTTAACTTCTACACCATAGAGCAGTGTATCATCATTTGCTGTTCCAGGTGCGATCTTATCCAAAGCGTAGATCATCTCAATGATTCCATCAAGAATACGTTTCGGCAATACAAGGCTCAAATCTCCCGGTTCTGCGGAAAGTGTCGGTGTCAGAAAACTCTCTGCAATACGTGCCGGTGTACTTCTTCTTCCTCGGATCAGATCACCAAAACGCTGTACAAGAACACCACCGCCAAGCATATTAGACAGGCGCGCAATACTTTCACCATATCCGTTACTGTCTTTGAACGGCTCTGAGAAATGTTTCTCCACAAGAAGAGCAAAGTTTGTATTCTCTGTCTGCTTTGCCGGATCTTCATAGCTATGTCCGTTTACTGTAACGATTCCGTTTGTATTCTCATTTACAACGATTCCATTCGGATTCATACAGAATGTTCTGACTTTATCTTCAAACTTCTCTGTTCTGTAGACAATCTTGCTTTCATACAGTTCATCTGTAAGGTGTGAGAAAATAACTGCCGGAAGTTCCACACGGACTCCGATATCTACACGGTTGGATTTTGTTGTGATATCGAGATTTTCACATACTTTTTCCATCCATTTACTTCCGCTTCTTCCTACAGAAACGATACATTTCTTACATTCATCTACACCATCTTTTGTAATCACGCGATATCCGCCGTCAATCGCTTCCACATCATCTACATGACAGTTAAAACGGAACTCTACAGTATCTTTCAACTTTGCATAGAGATTCTCAAGAACTACATAGTTGATATCTGTTCCAAGATGACGAACAGATGCATCCAAAAGATTCAGCTTATTCTGCATACAGAGTTTCTTAATATGTGTTCCTGATGTGGAATACATTTTTGTACCCTCACCACCAAATTTCACATTGATCTCATCTACGTAATTCATCAGCTCAATTGCTGTCTCTTTACCGATATACTCATACAATGTTCCACCAAAATTATTTGTGATATTGTATTTTCCATCTGAAAATGCTCCTGCTCCACCGAATCCACTCATAATCGCGCATGTCTTGCAGTTCACACAACTCTTAATCTTCTTTCCATCGATTGGGCATTTTCTCTTCTCCAGTGGATTGCCGGCTTCAAATACCGCCACCTTCAATTCCGGTGCTTTCTCTGCCAGCTCATAAGCTGCAAAGATTCCCCCAGGTCCTGCACCGATAATAATTACATCATAATTGCTCATATATTTTTCTCCTTTCAATTACTTTCTTGTTTCTTAACTACACTACTCTTCGTCTCTTAATTTCAAGATTCCGACAATCAGCGTCTTCATATCATCAAAAATATAATCAAACGCACCGGCCTGACACATATTTATAATGACCATACCAACCGGAACAGCAAGGATCATCCAGATCACGCCACCAATTCGATATCCAATATAAATCAAAAGCAGTGTAACCAGCGGATTCAATCCGACACTGTCTCCGACAAGCTTCGGCTGGATCAGCTGTCTGACGATTTGCGTAATTGCATAGATCACAACAAGCATAATCGCACGTTTATAATCTCCCATAAAGACTGCATATATAGCCCATGGAATCATCGCAGTTCCTGTTCCAAAAAATGGTAGAAAATCTAGAAATGCGATCAAAAATGCAGACAATACAAAGTAATGGACTCTCAAAAATCCAAGTCCTACAGCCAAAATCAAAAATACAATTCCCATGATCTTAAACTGTGCCTTGAAATATCCACCAACCGCATATTTCAGGTTATCTATCACCATAATCATTCGTTCAGTTACTGACTTTGGTGCAATCTGTTTGACCCATGTCACAACTTCTTCTCGCTCTGAGATAAAGAAATAAGAAGACATAACCGCAACGATTGTTGATACCAGATAACTTGGCACACGCTTTGCGATATTTCCTGCGGCACTTACCGTTGGCTCACTGATTTTTGACATCAGATTTCCCATCGTGTCATCCAAATTCGCAACAGTTGTCGTCCATCCATTCTGGATTCCATCCGGCAGTTTGCTAAAAATTCCGGACATAGAAATTCCAATTTGATGAAGTCCTTTTTCGAGCTGCACATACATTTCCGGAAAGTCTTTGATCAGACTGCTGACTTCTGAAACCAGCCAACTGACAGCAAAGTAGCCCAGCGTCCCCATCAACGCCAGCACTCCGATAATAATCAATGCGGAGCCTAATTTTTTTCTGATCTTCAAACGTTTTTCTAACCAGTTAACAACCGGTGTGGCGATGGATGCAATGATCCATCCAACCACAAACGGCATGAGAAATCCAAGTAATTTCCATCCGATCAGTACAAATCCGACTGTTGCTGCTATACTGAAAAGCAAGCTTACGGCAACTTGCCAGTATGGGCGCTTATTTGTCATCCTCTGCCCCCTCGTCATTTCCATATCCGAGATATTCTGTCTCAATCAATTCCCAAATCTCATCTCTTCCCTGTTTTGTCTGGGATGAGAATGGAATTACTTTTGTTCCAGGAACAAGCTGCAGACCTGTCTTCAGCATTTTAATATGCTTCTGTACCTGACTACGTTTAATCTTATCAAGCTTTGTTGCGATAATGATCGGCTGATATCCCTGATCCAGGATCCACTGATACATCATTTTATCATTCGCAGATGGATCATGACGGATATCGATCAAAAGGAATACTGCCTTAAGCTGTTTTGATGTATGCAGATAACGCTCGATCAGTTTTCCCCACTGAATCTTTTCCTGCTCAGAAACCTTTGCATATCCATACCCTGGGAGATCGACCAGATACATTTCCTCATTAATCGTATAGAAATTGATTGTCTGTGTCTTTCCCGGTGTTGCTGAAATTCTTGCATAAGACTTGCGGTTCATCAGTGCATTAATCAGTGATGATTTTCCTACATTTGATTTTCCCGCAAATGCGATCTCAGGCTTATCGTTTTCCGGAAGAACGCTTGTGATTCCACAAACTGTTTCCAGATTTATATTTTTAATGACCATGTCGTTTACTCCTCCTTTCATTCTATTTTATTGCAATCTGCTGTCAGAAGCAATCTTTTTATCTTGTCAGTGCTTTCTTTAAGACTTCTTCCATTGTCTCAACCGGAATGATTTCCAATCCTTTTGTAATTTCAGAAGAAAGTTCTTCCACATCTGCTGTGTTCTCTTTTGGAATAAGCACGGTCTGTATTCCGGCATTCTTAGCAGCAAGAAGTTTTTCTTTCAATCCTCCAATCGGAAGCACACGACCTCTCAAGGTGATTTCTCCTGTCATTGCAAGATTTGCGCGGACTTTCTTGCCTGTCACAGCAGAAAGCATTGCTGTTGCCATTGTGATTCCGGCTGATGGTCCGTCTTTCGGAACTGCACCTTCCGGAATGTGCACATGAATATCATGCTTCTCGAAGAAATCTTCTGCGATTGCATATTTTTTGCTTACAGAACGAATATAACTGATTCCGGCACGGGCAGACTCTTTCATTACATCTCCAAGCTGTCCTGTCAGCATGATTTCTCCCTTGCCCGGCATTACATTCACCTCAATCTGAAGCGTATCTCCTCCGACACTTGTCCATGCAAGTCCACGTACGATACCGACCTCCGGTGCTGCATTTGCCATCTGATAAGAATATTTCTCTTTTCCAAGGAATTTATGAAGATTTCTATCTGTCACAGTAATCTTCTCTTTCTCGGTTGTAAGAAGCTCTTTCGCCGCCTTACGGCAAATATTTCCGATTTCACGTTCTAACTGACGAACACCTGCTTCTTTCGTATAGTTATGTGCGATCTTCCAAATTGCTTTCTTGCTAAAGCTGAGCTGTTCGTCTGTAATCCCATGCTTTTCCAGCTGCTTTGGAATCAGATGTTCTATTGCAATATGAAGTTTCTCGTTTTCTGTATAACTTGTAATCTCGATGATCTCCATTCTGTCCAGGAGTGGTCTTGGAATCGTCTGTAAGGTATTCGCTGTTGTGATAAATGTAACCTCTGACAGATCCAGTGGCACTTCCAGATAATGATCGCGGAACTTACTGTTCTGCTCACTATCCAGTACTTCAAGAAGTGCGGAGAACGTATCCCCTTTATAGTCTGTACTTACTTTGTCAATCTCATCCAGAAGGAGTACCGGATTCTTCACACCTGCTGTGCGAATTCCATTTGCAATTCTTCCTGGCATCGCTCCGACATACGTCTTACGGTGACCGCGAATCTCAGCTTCGTCACGTACTCCTCCTAAAGAAATGCGCACAAACGGTTTCTTAAGAGAACGTGCCAGAGACTTGGCAATAGAAGTTTTACCTGTACCCGGAGGTCCCACCAGACAAAGGATAGGACTTTCCCCCTTCTGTGTCAGTGTTCTGACAGCCAGGAATTCCAGGATTCTTTCTTTCACCTGTTCCAATCCATAATGATCTGCCTCTAAAACTTCTTTCGCATAGTTAATATCTGTATTATCTTCGGCACGTTTATTCCACGGCATCTCCAGGATTGTCTCAATATAAGTACGGATTACTCCATTTTCTGCCTGAGAACCGATTGTATTCTTAAACCGTCCAATTTCTTTATGAAGCTTTTCTTTTACTTCTTCCGGTGCATCTAATTTGCTACATGCTTCTTCGAACTCATCTGCATCTGAAAATGTAGTATCTTCACCTAATTCCTCGCGAATCACCTTCAGCTGTTCTCTTAAAAGATATTCTTTCTGATGCTTATCTACTTTATTTTTTACTTTTCTCTGAAGTTCTTCTTTGATCTCCATGATCTGCATCTCATTCACAAGCTTCAATGATAATTTCTCATATCTACTCCAGAAATCCAGCTCTTCCAGAAGTTCCTGTTGATCCTTGTACTTCAATGGAATATTCGCAGCCACTTCATTTACCAGACGTTTTAAATCAGTAATATCGAGAATTTCTGCAACAGATTCTTTGGAAATCTTTCCATTCTTTGCTGCATATTCTGTAATAATTTCCTTCAATCCGCGCATCATTGCTTCCGCATTCAGATCATCCGGAATCGTGATCTCCTGTTCTTCCAGAACTTCTACTTCTGCACGAAGATAAGGATCTGTCTCTTCAATTTTCTTAAGAACCGCACGGTTCTTTCCTTCCACAAGAACCCTGACAACTTTCTTTGACAGCTTGATCAGCTGCTTCACAGATGCAACTGTTCCAGTCTCATAGACATCGTCCTGTCCGGGGTTCTCTGTCTCTATTGATTTCTGGGCAACCAGAAATATCTCCTGCTCTTCAACCATTGCCTGTTGAATTGCAGCGATGGAGCGTTCTCTGCTCACATCAAAATGAACGATCATCTCCGGCATGATTGTTAATCCTCTTAAGGCAACCATAGGGAGACTTCTTGTCTCGTTGTCCAATTCAATTCCTCCTCGTTAGAAAAGGCGGGTAGGATGGATATCCCATCACTCCCGCCTCGTTTTATACTCCGCAACTGTTTGCAGGATTCCTGTATCCAGTTACTATTTGCTCTCAGATGTCAGGAATGATTTTCTTTCCTCACCATCACGAGTATACTTCGGTTCTTCCAGTCCAAGAACCGCTTCCTTCGTAATGCGGCATTCCTTGATTGTCTTATCTGACGGTACTGTAAACATCGTATCCATCATGATATTCTCCATGATCGCACGGAGACCTCTCGCACCTGTCTTACGCTTCAATGTTGTCTCTGCTATTTCTAACAGAGCATCTTTATCAAATTCAAGCTTCACGCCATCCAGCTCCAGAAGCTTCTGATACTGTTTTACGATCGCACTTTTTGGCTCTGTAAGAATGCGGATCAATGCATCCTTATCCAGAAGATCCAATGATACTGTCACCGGAAGTCTTCCGACCAGCTCAGGGATCAAACCAAACTTTACAAGATCCTGTGGAAGTGCTTCCTGAAGAAGTACATCCATATCGTACTCATGTTTTGATGCGATCTCTGCATTGAATCCGATTGATTTTCTATCGATTCTTGTCTCAATGATCTTATCGATTCCTTCAAAAGCACCACCACAGATAAACAGTATGTTCGTTGTATCAATCTGGATCAGCTCCTGATGTGGATGCTTTCTTCCGCCCTGCGGTGGAACAGACGCAACTGTTCCTTCGATGATTTTCAAAAGTGCCTGCTGAACACCTTCTCCGGAAACATCTCGTGTGATGGATGGATTTTCTGATTTTCTTGTGATCTTATCAATCTCATCAATGTAAATGATTCCGTGTTCTGCACGCTCGATGTCTCCGTCTGCTGCCTGAATCACCTTAAGGAGAATATTTTCAACGTCCTCTCCTACATATCCTGCCTCTGTCAGTGCTGTAGCATCTGCGATTGCAAATGGAACATTCAGCACTTTCGCAAGTGTCTGTGCCAGAAGTGTCTTACCACATCCTGTTGGTCCAAGCATCAGGATATTACTCTTCTGAAGTTCTACTCCAAGATCCTGTTCTGCCAGAATTCTCTTATAATGATTGTAAACTGCAACAGAAAGAACTTTCTTCGCCTCATCCTGTCCAATCACATATTCGTCCAGAAAAGCTTTCATCTCTTCCGGTGTCAGGAGATTAATATCGTCAAGTGCAGCTCTGTCATTAAAATCTAATTCTTCCTCAATAATCTCGGTACAAATAGCAACACAGTCATCACAGATATAGGTTCCGCTCGGTCCTGCGATCATCTTACGAACCTGGGACTGTGTCTTATTACAAAACGAGCATCTTACGATATCCTCAGTCTTTTTTCCTGCCATATTCTGTCACCTCAATAACCAATTAATGGTTTACTATTACTTCGTCGATCAGACCGTACTCTTTCGCCTCTTCTGCAGACATGAAATTATCACGCTCTGTATCCTGCTGGATCACTTCCAGCGGCTTTCCTGTATTTGCTGCCAGGATCTCATTCAATTTCTTCTTTGTACGAAGAATATGTTCTGCTGCAATCTGAATCTCTGTTGCCTGTCCCTGTGCACCACCGGATGGCTGATGAATCATGATTTCAGCGTTCGGAAGGGCAAATCTCTTTCCTTTCTTTCCACCGGAAAGCAGGAATGCGCCCATGCTGGCTGCCATACCGATACATACTGTTGAAACATCACACTTGATGTACTGCATTGTATCGTAGATTGCCAGACCTGCTGTTACAGATCCTCCCGGGCTGTTAATATACAGCTGGATATCCTTATCCGGATCGTCTGCCTCCAAGAACAGAAGCTGTGCAACGATCACGCTTGCTGACACATCATTTACTTCTTCTCCGAGGAAAATGATACGCTCCTTTAAAAGTCTTGAATAAATATCATAGGAACGCTCTCCGCGGCTTGTCTGCTCAATGACATAAGGTACTAAACTCATATGCTATCCTTCCTTTTCTATATGATTGTCGCTATTTGCAATAGTTATTGCCAGCAACGCATAATTATTGTTCTGATCCTTACTCCCGAATCAGTCCTCATCCTCTCACTTCTTATAGAAAGAGAAAAGGCACACCTGATATACAGGCGCACCCTCTCAAGAAATCTAATAAATGATTAGCCTTCTACAGATGCATCAACGATCAGAGTAACTGCATCCTGTACTGCAATATCCTCTTTCATCTGCTTCTTCTCGTTCTCACCCATGAACTCTTTCAGCTTCTCAACTTCCATCTTGTAAGACTCAGCCATCTTAGCTAACTCTTCATCAAGACGCTCATCAGATACTTCAATATTCTCTGCTGCTACGATTGCTTCAAGAACAAGTCTTGTTCTGATTCTCTTCTCAGCCTGTGGCTTAAGCTCTTCCATCATCTTCTCTTCTGAGAGACCTGTGAACTGGAAGTACTGCTCTACGCTGAGTCCCTGCTGCATAATGCGGCGTGCAAAATCATCAGCCATCTGCTTAGCCTGAAGGTCAACCATTGGTTCTGGAAGATCGATCTCTGCATTAGCAACTGCCTGCTCTACAGCCTGATCTTCTTTCTTAGCCTTTCCTTCGTTCTCTTTACGCTCTTTGATCTGAGCCTTTACTTCTGCTCTGTAAGCATCAAGTGTCTCAGCCTTCTCGGAAACGTCAGATGCGAACTCATCATCTACTTCCGGAAGCTCTTTTGCTCTGATTGCGTGTACTGTACATTTGAATACAGCTTCTTTTCCTTTCAGATCTTCTGAATGATAATCTTCTGGGAATGTAACCTTAACTTCTACTTCTTTGTCGATCTCAGCTCCGATCAGCTGCTCCTCGAATCCCGGAATGAAAGAACCAGATCCAATTGTCAGCGGATAGTTCTCACCTTTTCCGCCTTCGAATGCAACACCATCAACAAATCCTTCAAAATCAAGTGTAACATCATCTTTATCTGCTACAGCTCTGTCTGTAACCTCAACGATTCTTGCGTGCTGTTCACGAACCTTCTCGATCTCCTCGTCAACTTCCTTCTGTGTTACTCTTGTAGAGTATTTGTCAACTTTAAGTCCTTTGTACTCTCCAAGTTTAACTTCCGGTTTAACTGCAACTTCTGCTGTGAAGATGAATGGTTTTCCCTTCTCAAGCTGAACGATATCAATTGTCGGCTGGGAAGCAATCTCAAGTTCACTCTCATCATATGCTTTTGCATATGCCTCAGAGATCATGCGGTTTGCTGCCTCATCATAAAATACTTCCGGTCCGTACATCTTCTCGATCATCTGACGCGGAACTTTTCCTTTACGGAATCCTGGAAGGCTGATTTTGCTGCGCTCTTTTAAGTAAGCTGCCTGCAGTGCCTTCTCTACTTCTTCAGCTGAAACTTCGATTGTCAGCTTTGCCATATTATGCTCTAATTTTTCTACCTGTAAACTCATTTTCTTCCTCCTTGTTTATAAGCAAATTCTTTACTTATCGAACGAATTAATTTCTTAAAAGTATACATTCGCAGTCATTGAAACAGTATAGCATATAAAGTCTCATATTTCCAGTGTTTTTTCCACTTTCCTATATCTTTTACATGTTTTTTTACATTTTTCTGACTACTTTTTCTAATTTTATTCCTCATATACAATAGATTCTGCTATTTCAGAAGCTTTTTCATTGCCAAAAAGCTGACGGATCAGTTCCAGTGCAAATGGTATCGCTGTTCCCACACCACGGCTTGTTGTAATATTTCCATCTGTGACAAAGGAACAGAACTTTGCTTCTTTACAATTCAGCTGTTCTTCCATCCCCGGATAACAGCATGCTGCTTTCTCTTTCAACAATCCAAGTGCTCCGAATACAGTCGGAGCTGCACAGATTGCTGCGATTCTCTTTCCCTTTTCATTGAACTTGCATAGTAAGTCCGCCAAACCTTTATGCTCTTTTAGATGCAGTGTTCCCGGCATACCTCCCGGAAGTACAAGAAGTTCTGCGCCATCAAAAAATGCTTTCTCAAACAATTCATCCGCTTCCACCTGTATTCCATGTGCTCCGTCAATCTGCAGTTTTCCCATAACAGAAACTGTCTCTACAACCGCTCCTGCTCTTCTCAAAAGATCCACTACAGTTAAACCTTCTACTTCTTCAAAACCGTCTGCTAAAAATACAACTACTTTCTTCATCCAATACTTCCTCGCTTTCCGATGATATCTCAACAATGATTTCATTTTACTGCGTGGATAAGTCGTTCGTCAAGTCAAGATAGTACTCATCTCACCATTGCCTTTTTGTATTTCACGTATTATGATGTAAGTGGGAATTGCATAGCAATGGAGCAATCCGGTTACATCAGTGAGTGGCAAAATTTACTTTTGACACTCACTTCATATTATTATAGTATAAACAATCACCATCCCGGAGGAATATTTAGTTATGGAAATAGAACGCAAATTTTTAATACAAAAACTTGAGGAGCTGCCATTTTCTCCTTTCAATCATCCGCACAAAGAACTGGAACAAGGCTATTTGTGCACTGCTCCTGTCGTAAGGATACGCAGAGAGGATGACGATTATGTTCTCACCTACAAATCCAAGGGGCTTATGGCCCGTGAAGAATATAACCTTCCTCTTACCAAAGAAAGTTATGAGCATCTAAAAGAAAAAGTCGACGGACGCATCATTCATAAAACACGCTATGTCATTCCTATGAGTTGTGTCTGCCCGGAAAACGCAGACTTCTGTTCCACTCCGCTTTTTCTTGAATTAGATATCTTTCATGATGACCTTTCTCCACTGGTTCTCGCCGAAATCGAATTCCCGGACGAAGAAACAGCCAACACCTATCCCGCACCAGAATGGCTGGGTGAGGACGTTACCTTTAGTTCTGCGTACCATAACAGTACACTGAGCCGTATGTAACACAAGAGCCGGAACAATTACCGTGTGTGGTAACTGTTCCGGCTCTTGCTAATATGCGAAACAAAATGTATTCTAATCTCAATCCGCCATACGGATCATCTTCACAACTTCCGGCATCTCTTCTGCCTTCTGCG
>OIXW01000134.1_pt1 | contig 20706 bp, 25 predicted proteins | sample 1587951 | NCBI WGS metagenome assembly OIXW01 (sample SAMN03283239) | human gut metagenome | biome: human-associated habitat; material: feces | host: Homo sapiens | place: Peru | collected 2012
CTTGAGTTAGAGTGCTATAAAGTAGAAAATCAGGCGTTAAGCTAAATTTAATGATCGAATAGCAACATTTTTCTTAAACTGAGCGATTTAAAAAGAAAAGTCTAAAATTAATTTAAAAAGTTGTTGACAAACACCTGTATATTGGGTAAGATGAACAAGTAAAAAGTGGAAAGAAGAAGTGCCTACTTCTCGCCCGATTGATACAGTCGATGGGCCAATGTCACTAGATTAAACTCTAACGATAAGTGGGCGCTAGTACGCTCACTTTTTATTTAATATGAAGTAAGCGGAGGTGGCTTTTATTAGACGTTATGATAGAACAAAACCAGTAAAGAAGGAAGATCCAATTAACGAAAACATTCGTTTTAAGGAAGTATTGGTTATTGATCAGAATGGAGAACAGTTAGGCGTTATGAGCAAGAGAGACGCAATGAATCGTGCTTATGATGCAGGACTTGATCTAGTTTGTGTTGCTCCTAAGGCAAAGCCTGCGGTATGTCGTATCATGGATTACGGAAAGTATCGTTTCGAGCAGCAGAAGAAACAAAAAGAAATGAAGAAGAATTCAAAAGTTGTTGCGATCAAGGAGACGCAGTTATCTCCAACAATCGATGTACACGATAAGAATGTGAAGCTTAAACGTACTTTGAAATGGTTACAGGATGGCGATAAAGTCAAAGTAGCAATTCGTTTCAGAGGAAGACAGATGGCTCACGTTGATCTTGGGCAGAAGATTATGGATGATTTTATTGCGGAATGTTCTGAATATTGCGTTGTTGAAAAGCCAGCTAAACTAGAAGGAAGAACATTGACAGCAATGCTCGCACCTAAAAAAGCAAAGTAAAATAGGAGGAAACTTATCATGCCAAAAATGAAAACACATAGCGGTCTTAAGAAGCGCTTAAAGAAAACAGCAAGTGGTAAATTAAAGAGAGGCCATGCATACGTATCTCACTTATCACATAATAAGACACATAAACAGAAAAAGCATCTCGCTAAGTCAACATTAGTACACCCATCAGATTACAAGAGAATCAAGTCTCGTATCTAATAGGTTAATTTTAAGGAGGATATACACATGGCAAGAGTAAAAGGCGGATTTACAACTAGACGCAGAAGAAAAAAGACATTAAAGCTAGCTAAAGGTTACTTCGGTAGCAAACATGCTTTATATAAAACAGCTCATGAACAGGTAATGCATTCTTTAAAGTATGCTTACAGAGATAGAAGACAGCTAAAGAGAGAAATGAGAAAGCTTTGGATTGCACGTATCAACGCTGCTTGCAGAATGAACGATATGTCATATTCAACTTTCATGCACGGTTTAAAACTTGCAGAAGTTAACGTTAACAGAAAGATGCTTTCAGAAATCGCAATTGCTGATCCTGAAGGTTTCAAGGCTTTAACTGATTTAGCTAAAGAACAGTTAGCAAAGTAATCTAAAGTGCCAGAGATGGCACTTTTTTTCATGTTCAGAAAATTAATAGTGTGCTATGAAATAATCTTATATAATATACACCATGAAACTATTAAAAATATTAATCTGCTGTGGTGGTGGTTTCTCATCAAGCTATGTCACTACACGTATGCAGAAACAAATCCAAGAAAATCATTTAGAGAATCAAGTACAGATTGATTTCTCACCCTTTAGCTTGATGCACGAAGTGATTGATCAATATGATGTAGTGATGTGCTGTCCACACCTGCTCATGGAAATTAAGTTACACTTCAAGGATACAGGAGTACCCTTATATGTTCTTCCTCCTAGAATGTATGGTTTAATGAAACTTTCTGAAATTGTAGATGATGCGAAAGGAGTCATAGACATCTATCAAAAAACAAAACAGAATCCAGTATATTTCCCTGGAGAAGAAAATATCTTAAGAGTGACACGTATTAACTCTTATAACCATACACATGGAGGTAAAGACAATGGGGACATTTAAATTTGCCTGTAAGATGTTGAAGCGTGAAAAGAAACAAGCTATATCCTATGGTATTACTGTTCTTTTTACTGTCTTTGTTTCATTTGTCTTCTTTAATATTATTAATAATGATGCGTTAATGGATCAAACGGCTGCTGCGAGTGGTGGATCTTTTTCACAGGTCAGTGTTTCTTTATCAAGTATTATCGCATTTGTTGTGATAATGTTTTGTGGATTAATGATGGTTTATGCTAACTCATTCTTTTGTACACATAAGACAAAAGAATTCGCAATTCTCGCTATGAGTGGCAGCAGCTTTTTTGATTCAACACTCTATTTGTTTTATCAGGAAATTATTATCTCTTTAATTGCCTTGCCTCTAGGTTATTTGATTGGTATGGCAGGGGCAGTAGGCGTGAATTCAATCATGTATCAATATATGCATGTCAACAAGTCTATCTGTATGATTCCTATACGTGCTTACACTGATACACTCATGACTATTGTTATTCTTTTCTTTGTCACAATGTTAGGAGATTCTGGATTTGTTTATCGTCATGATATCCAGACACTATTACAGGACTCTCATGAAAAGGTTGTTGATCAGAAATTACCTTCTTATCTTCCACCATTCATTTATATTTTTGCAATTATTCTATTAGTTATGACTCCTTATAGCCCTACAGGTTTTGTATTCCCTTGTGCTGTAGGAGGGGTGGGGGCAGCTTATGTACTATCCCAGACAATCCCTGAATTACTTAGACAAATCAAAAGTAAACGTTTAGGACATACTTTAGATCTCGTCTCTTTAAGTCATTTATCTACATCCCTCACTAATTCTGGAGCTCTTATTCTTGTTTATGTTGTCACAAATGTCTGCATGAGTGCGATGATTATTGCTCAGAGAAATTCACCAAGAGAATATATGACTGCCATTATTGCATACATTGTAATGACAATCTTATTATCTATCACAATCATGTATAAATATGCTGCAGAAACGATGAAGAGAGTGAAAGCCTTTAGTAATCTTTATAAGATAGGTTGTACAAGAAAGAAGATTGCTTCTTATATCAAGAAGGAAGTTATTCTCTTCTATACATTACTTGTTTTAATCCCTATTGTTTATCTCACAATTGTCATGGTTCAGGTTTATATGCATACACCTGATACTTTAGGGCTTATTGTTATGCTGTTTGGTGTGGATATCATTCCACAGATGATTCTTGCAATGATTACATACTATATCTATAAAAAGAATGTTTATACAGAAATAGGAGAAGTACTATGAGTGAAATTCTAGTTGCGAAAGAAATTACTAAAATATATGGTATTGGTACAAGCCATACTTTTGAAGCATTACATGGTGTCTCTATGACTATGAATGAAGGAGAATTCATCTGCGTTATGGGACCAAGTGGTGCAGGTAAATCTACTTTTATTAATAATCTATCTACAATTGATATTCCTACAAAAGGAAAAGTCTATATCAATGATACTGAAGTAAGAAGCATGGGTGAGAATGAAAGAGGTAAGTTCCGTTATGAAAATTTAGGATTCATCTTCCAGGAATTTAACTTACTCGATTCTCTCACTATTCTCGAAAATATTGCAGTTCCTCTGTCTCTCGCAAATCTACCACAAGAAGAAATAGAAGCAAGAGTTAAAGAAACAGCCTCACGTTTATCTATTGATTCATTACTTCATAAGTATCCTAATGAGTGTTCAGGAGGACAAAGACAGCGTGCAGCTATCTGCCGTGCCCTTGTCACTCATCCTAAACTTATTGTAGCCGATGAACCAACAGGGAACTTAGATTCTCATACATCACATGAAATATTAGAAATCTTTAAAGAATTAAATGATAAAGATGGTGTTTCTATCCTCATGGTCACTCATGATCCAATGATTGCCAGCTATTCTCAGAAATTACTTTATATTAAAGATGGTGTCATCGCAAAGCAAGTCGTGAAAGGTGATTTGACACAGAAGGAGTATTTCCATAAAATAGTAGATGTTAACTCAGCAGAGTCAATGTCTTTATTTGAGGGGGAATAAGTATATGAGTGGAATTGTTTTAGAAGGTGGTACATTTAGACCAATCTTTTCTTGTGGTATTATGGATTGTCTCAATGATCATGATATTATGTTTGATTATTGTATAGGTGTGAGTGCTGGAATCACAGATGGTGTTTCTTATGTATCAAAACAACCTAGAAGAAATCTTGAGATACTTAAAACATATCGTCATGATCCTCGTTATATCGGTTTAAGAAATTACAAGACGGATCATTCCTTATTTGGTTTAAAGTTTGCTTATGAAACAATTTCTAATGAACTCAATCCTTTTGATTATGATACATTTTATAATTCTCATACTAAAGTACTTGTAGGTGTCACAAATGCGAATACAGGAAAAGTAGAATATATCGATGGTCATACAATAGATCGTCATTGTACAGTATTAAAGGCCACATGTGCTATTCCTATCGTATTTCCTGCAATTAAAATAGGTGAGAATGAATATTTTGATGGCGGTATTGCGGATTCTATTCCTGTAAAGAAGGCAATAGAAGATGGTAATAAGAAGCTTCTCGTTATTCTTACGAGACCAAAGGGATATAAAAAGACACTTAATTTTTCAACTAAATTTGCAGCACAGGTCGTTTCTCGTAAATACCCACTTCTTAAAGAAGCCCTGCTTGCACGTCATATTCATTATAATGAAACATTAGACTATATTGACAAGCTAGAAAAAGAAGGCAAGGCACTTGTATTAAGACCAACAGAAGAGGTGATCATTGATTCGATGGAAAAAGATCTTGATAAGATTCAAAGAATCTATGATTATGGTTATGCACTTGCTTTAGAACATCTAGAAGAAATAAAGGCTATATGTCATGAATAGAGTCTCTTGAAAGAGGCTCTTTTACTATTTATAATACTTTTAGGAGTTGATGCGTATGAAACCTATTATAGGAGTATTACCTTTATTTGATGAAAAGAAGGATAGCTATTGGATGTTACCTGGATATATGAAAGGTATTATGAATGCAGGAGGTATTCCTGTCATGTTACCTTTTATTGAAAATAAAGAAGATATGAAACAGTTATCCGAGAACTTTGATGGTTTTCTTTTTACTGGTGGACCAGATATAGATCCTTTTTATTATCATGAAAATAAGAATGAAAACTGTGGTGACTTAGCCCCTTATAGAGATACATTAGAAAGTCAGTTATTTAAAGAAGTCTATGCTTTAAATAAACCAATACTAGGAATATGTAGAGGACATCAGTTACTTAATGTATTATGCGGTGGAACATTGTATCAGGATTTACCATCAGAATATCGAAGTGATATAACTCATAGAATGAAACCCCCTTATGACAATAAGCATCATACTGTGACTCTTATAGAAGATACACCGTTAAAGAGTTTATTGAATAAAACAGTTTTGTCAGTTAATAGCTGTCATCATCAGGCAGTGAAAGACTTAGGAAGTGATTTACAACCTATGGCAATCAGTGAAGATGGTTTGGTTGAGGCATGCTATGCACCAGATAAGAAGTTTGTGTGGGGTGTACAATGGCATCCTGAATTTATGTATAAAGAAAAAGAAAGTCAGACAATATTTGAAGAGTTTATAAGAAAATGCAGAGAGTAAAGTGGAATATTGAATTAAAAGGACATATATATCCCTGTATTGTTTCATTTAAGAAAATGAAAACAATCAGAGTGAAGATCAGAGATAATTATTTAGAAGTCAGTGCACCTATAGGGACAAGTGAAAAGTATATTCGTGATTTGATCTATGAAAATGAAGAAGATTTATATGCACGTTTATCTTCTTATGTTCCTTATTTTGATCTAAGAGATGGTGGATATGTTTATATCTTTGGTAAGAAATATCAGATAGTTGTTAGAGATATCAAGAAGAAACAATGTGCGATTCATGGCGATAGTATTTATGTATATACTTCTTATGTGGAAAATGCGTTGGGTATATTTCTTTCTCAGATGCTTTATGACTATTTAAAAATGAGAACAGCAGAATATCTTCCTTTATTTAATCGACCTATGCCACGTACACAAATTAAACATTATAAAGGGAGATGGGGTAGCTGTTATGATCAGATGAATTTAGTGACATTCAATTTCTCTTTGGTCTATTTAGATAAAGAGTTGATTGATTATGTGATTGTGCATGAGTTGTGTCACTTTATTGAACCAAATCATTCTCCTCAATTCTATTTGGAAGTCAAAAAGAGAATGCCTGATTATAAGAAACGTATGAAAATATTGGAGGAAAAGCATGTATGATTCAATCAGTGAATAATAAAACAATTAAAGATCTTGTGAAATTAAAGAATAAGAAAACAAGAGATGAAAAAGGACTTTTTCTAGTGGATGGATTCCACATAGTAGAAGAAGCAAAAAAAGCAGGACTATGTGATCTAGTCATTAGTACAGATGAATCATTAGAAGGACAGGATAAGGTTCTTGTTGTGTCTGATTCTGTCATGGAAAAGCTCTCTTATACAAAAACACCACAGCCTATTATGGCTGTATGTCATAAGAAGGATAATATATTAAAACACTATGATCGTGTATTGATTTTAGATGGGGTACAGGATCCAGGAAACTTAGGAACGATCCTTCGTTCAGCGCTTGCCTTTGGCTTTAAACAGATTGTCATGAGTCCTGATTGTGTAGATCTTTATAACGATAAAGCATTGCGTTCTACTCAGGGTGCTGTTTTCCATTTGAATATTGTCCGTGATAATTTGAGTCATGTTATTCCAGAATTACAGAAGTTAGGAGTACGTGTCATTGCGACAAGCTTACATAATGCGTCTTCTATTGATGACATCAAACCAACAGATAAGATGGCATTTATTATGGGAAATGAAGGAAATGGTGTCAGAGATGAAACGATTGCGATGTCTGATGCATCTCTTTATATTCCTATTGATACAATGGAATCACTCAATGTTGGTGTAGCAGCAGGTATTGTGATGTATACCTTTAAGGAGGTTTCTCTATGATTAGACAACATATCTATTTTTCAGGAAGAGTGCAGGCAGTTGGATTTCGTTTCAGAGCACAGATGAATGCGACTCAGTTAGGCTTAACTGGATGGGTTAGAAACTTGTTTGATGGACGTGTAGAAGCAGAAGTACAGGGGACACCAGAACAGATTAATCGTTTTATCTATAAGATGAAAAATGAACAATGGATAGATATCACAGATATGGAAGTGGAAGATATCCCTGTAGAAAAAGGGGAGAGAAGATTTGATGTCACATACTAGACAATCTCTTTTAAAATCTTTTCAGCATGCCTTTGAGGGTATTATCCACACAATAAAGAAGGAACGTAATATCAAAATACATCTTTCTTTTATGTGTGCAGTCATCTTATGTGGGTTCTATTTTCATATTACGAAGTTAGAATGGATGATCTGTCTTATTCTATTTGCGCTTGTTCTTTCATTAGAACTTGTCAATACAGCAATTGAAGCAGTGGTAGACTTAGCCTCACCTGATATTCATCCTCTCGCGAAACTCTCTAAAGATGCAGCAGCAGGTGCTGTACTTATCAGTGCAATCATATCAGCTATCATTGGCTTAATGATCTTTATACCTTATATCATCTAAAAAAGCGGGCTATTTAAATAGTCCGCTTTTATCCATGATATCTAATGCATGTTCAATTGTATCATCACTTTGTACAAGAGCCATACGTACATAGCCTTCGCCTTGATCTCCAAAGGCATTGCCTGGTACAACAAGAACACCTGTTTTATCAAATAATTCCTTTACAAAAGTTTCAGAGTCTTTGAATTTATCAGGAATCTTTGCCCATACAAACATAGTGCCTTTAGGCATATCAATATCCCAGCCAATAGACTTACAGCCATTGACTAATAAGTCTCTTCTATGCTTATAGGCATTTCTTGTTTTTTCTACACATGACTGATCCTGTGTTAATGCTTTAATAGCACCTTTTTGAACAGGTAAGAACATACCATAATCTAAGTTAGATTTTAAAGATTTTAGTTTTCCAATAATTTCTTTATTACCAAGCGCAAAACCAATACGTGCACCTGCCAAACCATATGTCTTACTCAATGAATTAAATTCAATACCAACATCCTTTGCTCCTTCAAACTCTAAGAAACTGCGACCTGGTCCTTCAAACAATAATTCACTATAGGCATTATCATGAAGTACCATGATGTTGTATTTCTTTGCGAATATAATAAGTTTCTTATAGAATTCATCATTCGCAACACCACAAGTTGGGTTGTTTGGATAAGACACAATCATATACTTCGCATCCTGTGCAGTCTTTTCATCAATCTTATCAAAATCAATTAAATAATCATTTTCCTTTAATAAAGGCATAGTCACAACTTTAGCCCCAGCTAGTAGTGGTCCATCTCTAAAGATTGGATAACATGGATCCTGGACAAGTACGATATCGCCTTCATCTACTAAAGTTAAAGCTAGATGTGCTAAGCCATCCTGAGATCCAAGTAATGAAGTCAATTCTGTTGTAGGATCAATCACAACACCATATCTTCTTTCATACCATTCTTTTACAGTGTTCTGAAGATCAACGGCATCTGTAATCGCATAAAGATAATTCTCTGGTTTCATAGCTTCCTTTGCAATTGTTTCCATGACTTCTTGAGTTGGAGGGATATTAGGTGCTCCAATACTCAAATCAATGACTTCTAGTCCTTGTTTCTTTCTTTCACTACGCATATTTGCGAGTGTAGTGAAGATGCTTTCTCCGAAGAGATCCATTCTTTTTGAAAATTTCATTTTTATATACGCCCTCTCTTCATGTATCATAATACAAATATGAAACAAATGAAAGGGAGTTTCAATTTATAAAAAATCTACATGAAATGTATGTGTAATTACTATTTTCCTTGCTTTCGGCTTGTCCGATAGATTAGATTTCAGAAATGGATTTTGTAATCAATAGTTCTTATTGAAAATTAATGTATATGATGATATAAAAAATGGTGAAATAAAAGAAAGAAAAAATTTTATGAAAAATATGATTGTTGTAGGTGGTTTGTGTTTATCGACTGCTTGCAGCTCTGCTTTTTACATTGTTTCCAATGACAGTATATGCTATAAATACAATAGAATATGAAACTGAATATATGGAACCGATAGAAGAAAGTGATTATATTGTAAATCAAAATTCACGTAATATTTTTACAAAAATCGCAAAAAAAGCTATAAATAATAAGGCAAGATTAGTTGATTTTGCTGAAAAGGTGGCTGGTAAAACTGTAGCAAAAAATATAAATAAATTTTTCACACCTATAACAAAAGCATTAAAACCGTTATTAGAAGGGACATTATTTTAATATGAGAGAAGACGATTATAAATTATCAATGGAAAAATTATATCAACAAAATAGATTATTGATTTCGGCTTTACATGAAATATATGGAGAAGAAATTCAGTCAACAAGTTTATTTTGTTTAGAACATGATATTTCTTTTCTGACAAGGAACAAAATTATGTTGGTTTTAAATAAGTATTCAATGCAGCATACAATGTCTGAAGAATTATTTTGGAAAGAAAAGATATATTCAGAAGTAAAAGATTTTCCAAATTTGGATGATTGTGAATTTAAAAAAATGCTTTTGTTGTTTTGGAAAGATTATGTAATTACAGATGAATAACTATTAGAGATGCATATAAAATGCAAAAAAATGGCTTGTTCGATAGATTAGATTTCGTCTTGTCTTTTTCCGAATAATTAGGTATAATACATGAGAACACGAAGAAAAGGACTAGTATGTAATATACTTATATTGAGAGAGGAAGAGACTGGTGGAAATCTTCTTATAAGATATTATTGAATTCACCTTGGAGTGCGGCTAATCCCCGCCGTAACACTGACGTTATAAGTGATAAAGTGCATATAGTGTATACTATATGAATTTAGGATGGTACCGCGATTTAAGTCGTTCCTATTGGAACGGCTTTTTATTTTTTAAGGAGGAAAGTTATGGATGAATTATTAAAAATCCAGGAAGAAGCACTTGCAAAAATTGCAGCTTGCGCTGATGCGAAAGAATTAAATGACTTACGTGTATTCTATCTTGGTAAAAAAGGACCTATTCAGGCTGCTATGAAATCAATGAAGACTATGGCTCCTGAAGAAAGAAAAACATTTGGACAGGTTTCAAATAAGACTAAACAGGAAATTGGACAGTCTATTGAAGAAAAGAAAGCTTATTTAGAAGAAAAAGCTTTAAATGAACGTTTACTTGCAGAAGATATTGATATCTCTTTACCAGGTAATCGTTTACCAGTAGGATCTGTACATCCTTTAACACGTGTTAAGGAAGACTTAGAAGAATTATTCTTAGGTATGGGTTATAAAGTAGCTGAAGGACCTGAAGTAGAATCAGATCATTTCAACTTCGAATTAATGAACTTACCTAAAGGACACCCTGCAAGAGATATGCAGGATACATTCTATATTGATGAAAATACATTAATGAGAACACATACTTCTCCTGTACAGGCACATGTTATGTTAGAAGCAAAGGGTAAAGGACCTATCAAGGTTATCTGCCCTGGTAAGACATATCGTCGTGACGATGATGATGCCACTCATTCACATCAGTTCATGCAGTGTGAAGGACTTGTTATCGATAAGAATATCACTATGGGTGATTTAAAGGGTACATTAGATGTTTTCGCTAAGAAGATGTTTGGTGAAAAGCGTGAAATTCGTTTAAGACCTTCTTATTTCCCATTTACAGAACCAAGTGTAGAAGTAGATATCTCTTGTGCCAACTGTGGTGGTAAGGGCTGTGCTATGTGTAAAGGTACTGGATGGATTGAAGTATTAGGCGCTGGTATGGTTAACCCTCATGTATTAGAAATGTGTGGATTTGATCCTAAGGAATACCAGGGATTTGCATTTGGTATCGGACTAGAAAGAGTTGCAATGTTGAAATATGATATTGATAATATCCGTGATTTCTACAACAATGACTTAAGATTCTTAGAACAGTTCGAAAGAAAGGAGTAGTATATGTTAGCTAGTTTACATTTATTAAATAGATATGTGAAAGTAGATGATCAAGATCCTGCAGAATTAGCAGAAAAGATCACTCGTATTGGATTAGAAGTAGAAGGGCAGGGGCCTCTTGCAAAAGGGACTAAGCTTGTTGTTGGTTATGTAAAGGAATGTATCGATCATCCTGATTCTGATCATCTTCATGTTTGTCAGGTAGAAACTGCTCCTGGAGAAGTTAGACAGATTGTATGTGGTGCACCTAATGTGGCTGCTGGTGAAAAGGTTATTGTGGCTTTACCAGGATGTGAACTTGAAGGTGGTAAGATTTCTTCAGGTTCTATTAGAGGTGAACAGTCTGATGGTATGATCTGTTCTATTGCTGAACTAGGACTCGATAACCGTTTATTAAAAGAAGAAGATAAAGCAGGTATTCATGTATTACCAGAAGATGCACCAGTAGGTACTGAAGCACTTTGTTATCTTGGTTTAGATGATTATATTCTTGATATTGGTTTAACACCAAATAGAGCTGATTGTATGGCTATGCAGTCTTTAGCTTATGAAGCAGCTGCTGTATTAGGCAGAAAAGTTACTTTACCTGAAATCAAGAAATATCCTGAAGAAAAGAGTGAAATTGAAGTTCATGTAGAAACTCCTTTATGTTCATTCTTTGGTGCTAAACTTGTAAAAGGTGTAACAACTAAAGAATCACCTAAATGGATGCAGAATGCACTTCTTGCATCAGGTATCAAACCTATTAATAATATTGTAGATATTTCAAACTTTGTCATGGTTGAAACAGGTCAGCCTATTCATATGTATGACTATGATAAACTAGTAAAGAAGGCTTTCGTCATCAAGACAGGTTTCAATCAGAAGGCTGTTCTTCTTGATGAAAATGAATATGATATCTTACCTGAAGATGTTATTGTATCCACTGATGATGGCATTGGCTGTGTGGCTGGTGTTATGGGTGGTAATGACACTAAGATTGATGACAATACTAAAAATATCGTTATTGAAGCAGCGACTTTTGATGGCGCTGCATTAAGAAATACAGCAAGACGTATGAACTTATTAACAGATGCCTCACAGCATTATATCAAGGGTGCTCTTGATACAATGAGTTCATTAAAGGTATTAGATCGCTGTACTGATTTATTAGTACAGTATGCGGATGCAACTACTATCTATGAAACAGTTCATACACCATTAGATGAAACAAGAAAAACTGTCACTATTGAATTATCAAGAGTGAACGGCTTACTAGGTACTTCATTAACTGTTAAAGAAGTATCTGATATCTTCGATAGCTTATGTTTTGAATATACATTAGAAGATGAATTATTTACTGTCACTGTTCCTACATATCGTAATGATATTACTATGGATGCAGACTTAGTAGAAGAAGTTGCACGTATTTATGGTTATGATAACCTTCCAACTACTTTACCAGTCATGAATATGACAGATGGTGTATTAACACCAAAACAGTCTAAAGAACAGTTGATTAGACATACACTTGTAGACCTTGGTTTACATGAAACATTGACTTATACACTCACAAGTGAAGCAGCTGTCAATGAATTCAACTTATTCCATTCTTTAGACAATACAGTTAAATTAATGAGTCCTTTAGGTGAAGAAAGAAGTGCTGCAAGAAAATCATTGATTGGTTCTCTTTTACAGACTATTCATTACAACAATGCACATTCAAATAAGGATGTAAACATCTTTGAAATTGCGAATACATATTCTGACAAGGAAGTATCTAACTTAGCTATTGCAGTAAGCGGAGATTATGTCAATGTACCTTGGATGGGCAAGAAGGAAGCTGTTGATTTCTATCTTGTGAAAGGTTTCGTAGAAACATTATTCAAGAAATTATGTATTGAAGAATCACGTTATACTTTTGAAAAGGTAGAAGCAGACAATAAGGACTTCCACCCAGGTAGAAGTGGTTATATCAAGATGGGTAAGGAAATTGTAGGTGTCATTGGACAGGTACATCCTGCTAAGGCAAAGGCTTATGAAGTGAACGATACATATGTTGCAGAATTGAATTTAACAGCTATTCTTGCATTACGTACTCGTGCATTAAAATTCAAGGCTATTCCTCAGTATCCTGCAGTATCTCGCGATATTGCCTTAGTTGTTGATTCAAAAGTACCTGCTGCAGATGTTGTTAAGACAATCAAACGTGCAAGCAAACAGCTTGTAAAGAGCGCAGAAGTATTTGATGTTTATGAAGGTGAACATATGGAAGAAGGTAAGAAGTCATTGGCTATCTCACTATTATTCCAGGATCCATCTCGTACATTGGATGATGCAACAATTAACTCAGCTATGGAAAAAATTCTTGAAGCCTGCAAGAAGGACCATAACGCTGTATTAAGAGGTTAAGATCAGTGCTTGCACTGATCTTTTTTTCTTATGAAACTGATTTTTTCAGATTTAGATGGGACACTTCTTCATAGTGATAATACGCTTTCTGACATGACATTACAGGCTATAAAGAAGGTGTATGCACATGATGATTTGTTTATTCCTATCTCTTCAAGACTTCCTGAAAGCATTCAATCATTTGTCCCTTATAAAGCACCACTAGTAGCCCATAATGGCGCAATGATCATTTTAGAGGATGAAACGATCTCTTATTCAATACCAACAGACATTGTCTATGATATATGTTCTTATTGTGATGATTTAGATTGGAATATTTATGATGGTGATCATTGGTATTCTACAAATAAATATTTTAAAGATCATGCGATAGAAGAGTCTTATATTGGAAAAGCATCGATTAAGATAGGATTAGACGACATTAAAAAAATACAGACCATTCATAAAATAGTCTGTATTGGATCTATTGACCATGTCACTTCTTATTTAAAGGAAACATATCCTTCTTTACATATTACCTGCAGTGCTTCTTATTATCTAGAAATCACCAATAAAGAAGCCACTAAAGCGAGTGCGATTCAAACAGTCGCCAATCATTATCAAATCCCATTAGAGAATACAATCGCTTTTGGTGATTATTATAATGATGAAGATATGTTGGAGATGGCAGGAGTAAGTTATGTGGTAGATAATGCCCCTGATGACTTAAAAGAAAAAGCAGATCATATTACTTTGAGTAATAATGATGATGGTGTGGCCTTTATTTTAAATCAATTTTACGATAAGGAATCGCTTGAATAGTTTCTTTAAAGAAACCAGGATCCACTAGATCAAGAAGCTGTGCCCCTCTTTTTTCAATATCTAAAGCAGGGTGTTTATGTTTAGTGATATTGGTGATGATCTTATATTCTGTATTCTTTTTAGCTGTTTTAATATAACGCTGTCCTGTAGTAGATAAGCCTAGGATATGAATATAATCAATATCCATGGCTTTTTTCATTTCCTCTTTTGTATTATGAAGAAGAATATGTACCAGCATTCTTTGTATTCTGCTTCTTGTATAACGTTTACTTGTTAAACTGTTAATTAACTCTTCTAGACTATGAGTTTCTTGGTTCACTTTATAAAGACGGTCATCAAGTCCTTCTTCTATCATATGTAGATTTTCTAGAGGAGTAAAAGTAATGAGATACTTTAAATAAGGGTAGAACTCTTCTAGAGTAAAGAAATGAGAGTTCTTATAAGTTTCATATCCAGGTAATTGATGAGCAACATCTTTTCTCTGCTTCAACGCGATACGTAAAGAAGTGGCACTGGAAATTTGTTCGATATCTTTTGCATGATAATCATTGGTACGCTTTATACAATGCATAGAAATAGGATAATGATGATGAATCACCTCTTTAACATAACTGAGTCCTAATAAATCATTAGGTGTTCTCACTTCCTTATTTAAAATAAACTGCAATGCCTGATTACAGGCATCAGGATAACGTAAGCCATCCTTCATGCCTTCTTTTACTTTTAAATTGTAAGTATCAGGATCTTTTTCAATACCCTCGGCTATTTCTATAAATGTCTCTATATTGCCATCCTCACTGCCAAATACAAGATCAGTCACACCCATCTCATGAAGTAAAGTCACTGCCCCTTTCGCAAAATAATCTGCACTCTGACAGGCATAAACAAGAGGAAGTTCTATCACGATATCGATTCCTTCATTTATTGCGATGGCCGCTCTTTTTTGATAACTGATCAAAGCAGGTTCTCCTCTTTGTACAAAAGAGGAACTCATGACACAGATTGTGAGATCTGGCTGAATTAGTTTTTTAGCTTCTTGAAGATGTAGACGATGCCCTAAGTGATAAGGGTTATATTCTGTAATAATACCTAGTATTCTCATGGAATCACCTCAAAAAGTATTTTATCATAATGGACTGATAATACAAATAATGATATACTTTTTGTATTAGGAGGATTATTAATATGGCTTTAGAATTTAGATATGATACACAGTTATTAATTGATGGTCATGATTTAGATGAAGATGATATCAATGATTACATCACTGAACATTTCAAAGGAGACTGCCTTCTTGCAGTAGGTGATGAAGACTTAATTAAGATTCATTTCCATACAAATGAACCATGGCAGTTATTAGAATATTGTGCGACATTAGGTGAAATCTATGACATCGTTGTAGAAGACATGGATCGTCAATCTAGAGGTTTAAAGGGATAACTTTCATCTTTGATGAAAGTTTTTTTAAAGACTATGTTTGGATTAGGTACGATTATTAATTGCAGTGCTATTATTATCGCAGGTATTGCAGGTATGGTGTTTGGAAATCATTTGAAACAGTCCATGCAGGATACTTTGATGAAAGCAGATGGTGTTGCGGTTATTTTTATTGGTATTGCAGGCGCATTAAGTAAGATGCTTGTTATTAAGGGTGAAACAATTGATACAACAGGTACTATGATGATGATTATTTCATTATCTCTTGGTGCCATACTTGGAGAAATGCTGGACTTGGATGGCAAGATGATTCACTTTGGTGAATGGCTTAAAATTAAAACAGGTAATGCGAAAGATAAGAAGTTTGTCGATGGTTTTGTCACTGCATCTCTAACAGTCTGTATTGGTGCGATGGCCGTTGTCGGTTCTATTGAAGATGGAATCCATGCCAATCATTCTATTCTTTTTGCGAAGGCAATACTCGACTTCGTGATTATTCTTGTTATGAGTGCAGCTCTAGGTAAAGGGTGCTTATTCTCTTTTGTGCCAGTAGGCTTATTTCAGGGGACAATCACTCTTTTAGCAAGTCTGATTAGTCCATTTATTACAAGCACAGCAATGAGTGCACTCTCATTTGTAGGTTCAATACTTATATTCTGTGTTGGTGTTAATCTTGTATTTAACACAAAAATACGTGTTGCAAACCTTTTGCCAGCACTAATTGTTGCCTGTATATGCACTGTTTTTCCATTGTAAGAAACTTTTACTTGCATTTATTCTTGTTTTTTGTAGAATATTTATGAGGAGTGAAGACGATGGAAAACAAGATTCGATTAAGCCCTAAAAGAATTCTGAATAAAGAATTTTCTATTGAAACAAAAGGCTATAGCGCAAATGAAGTAGATAGTTATCTTGATATTGTGAAAGAAGATTATCTTAATTTCCAATCCATGTTGAATGACTCTTATGATGAAATTGAAGGTCTTCAAAAAGAGAATGCTGCTTTAAGAAGAAAACTCAATGAATTATTAAGAGAAAGACAGGATCAAAGAGATAATGCACGCGTCATGGAAGAGAACTTGAATAACAATGTCGATGTCCTCAGACGTATTTCTCAATTAGAAAGAGAAGTCTATCATAAAAATAAAGACTAATATGTGTCTGCGAGAACTGATCGCTGGAAACAGAGGAAAGTCCGTGCTGCCACTATCTGAGATGATAGTAGTGATCGTGCTGAGGCTAATAACCTCAGGCAGAAATGACAACGGTGAACGCCTAAGTCGTAAGATATGGAACTAGCCATAAAGTGCCACAGAAACGAATACTGTTAGAAATGACAGGGTGAAAAGGGGTAAACTTCGCGAGGCAGAAACCCAAATTTTGGTAGGGGAGTCTAGCAAAAGGAATTGAACGGATGCTAGGTAGAGCAATCTAAGATAAATGATGAGTTGAAAAACAGAACACGGCTTATAAGAGCAGACTCATAGATGGTTTCCATTGGAGACCGTCTTTTTTTGTCTGTTTATAATAGTTGTAAAATGACACTATTTGTGGTTAAATAGACTTGATATAAATGCAAGGAGGCTTTGAGATGAATATTAGTGAAATAATCAAACAGAAAAGAGAAGAAAAAGGATTATCTGTTGAAGAATTATCTTCTCAGACAATGCTTTCAATTGCGATAATTAAAGATCTAGAAAGTGGCAACTTTGACCATTACCAGGGTGAAGAAGCTTATATGAAGATGTATCTAAGAAAGATCTGTCGCGCTCTTGATATAAATGAAAAAGAAGTACAGAATGAGTATTTAAACTTAACTCAGAAGATTGAGTTAGAAGAATTACAGGAAGCAGAAGCGCAGAATGAGCAGGCAAAGAAAAAGTTATCCGCAGATGAGGAAAAAGCAAAAGCTTTCCGTTTTGAAAAGCCTTCATTTACAAATAATAAAGGTGTCATAGGTGATAAGAGTCATTTGAATGTGATTAGAGTGATTATTATTATATTACTTGTTGCGATGATTTTCTGTGTAGGTTTCTTTGCGATTAGTAAAACAAAGTCTAAGACAGATGTACCATCATTTACAAGAAATCAGCAGACTGCAGCAGGTGAAGTGACTAAGAAACCTTCTAAAAAGAAAACTGAAAAGAAGAAAGAAGAAGTTGTACCTGCAGTGACATATACAAGAAATAGTGATTTAAACTATAACTTTAAATTAAAGGATGCAAATGCACAAACATTTAAATTAAAGGTTGAATATTCTAAGAAGTGCTGGGGAAGCCTTTATGTAAACCGTACTAAATACACTCAGTTTGAAGGTAAGACATATAATGAAGGTGACAGCGTAGAAGTTACATTAAATACAGCAGAATTTAATTCATTAAGACTTGTAAGTGGTGAACAATCTGGTGTGAAGGTGTATGTGGATGATGTAGAAGTTCCATTAACTGATGAAGAAAAGGCTGAAACAGGACTCAAATATACTTATTTAACATTGGAGAAGTAAGATGAATTTACCAAATCGTTTAACAGTAACACGTTTATGTCTTGTGCCAGTATTTATCGCATTATATTTATGTCCTTATTTTACAGATATCAGTGTGCCTCAGATTCATTTTCTCTTTACTGATATTTCTGTCATCCAGTTATTAGCCTTTATTGTATTTTTAGGAGCCTCTTTTACAGATTTCTTAGATGGTTATCTAGCAAGAAAAAATCATCTTGTCACTACTTTTGGTAAGTTTGTAGACCCTATTGCAGATAAGATGCTTGTGAATTCAGCACTTATTCTTCTTACATGGAATAATAAGATGTCAGTCATCGCCTTAATCGTTATGCTTTTAAGAGATACTTTTGTGGATGGCGTACGTCTTGTTGCATCTAGTTCTAATAGAGTTCTTGCAGCCAGCATTTATGGAAAACTTAAGACAGTGACTCAGATGGTGGGCATTTGTCTTCTCTTATTAAATAATCCAATCTTTGCGCATTGGGATATCCCATTTGCGAATTATGTGATTAATATCGCAGCATGTGTTTCATTATTATCTGGTATTGATTATTTCTGGAAGAATAGAGATTTAATCCTGGAGAGTATGTAACATGGAAGATTTAGTCAGATTATTAATAAAAAAGAATGTAACAATTTCCAGCGTTGAAAGCTTTACAGTAGGAAATTTTGCGGCAGCTCTTGGATCAGTTCCAGGAGTTTCTGCTGTTTATAAGGGGAGTCTTGTCAGTTATCAAACAATTATTAAGCATCAGGTATTAGGTATCCCTCAGGAAGTGATTGATATGTATGGTGTTGTGTCTAATGAAGTGGCAGGACTTATGTGTATCAATGGACAGAAGATGTTTGATACAGATCTTTGTATCTCATTTACTGGTAATGCGGGTCCAGATGCGATGGAAGGCAAGAAGGTCGGTCTCATTTATATTGGGATTGCCTATAAGGATGAAGTTCATACTTATGAATATGAACTAGAAGGTAGTCGTAAGCAGATTGTAGAACAGGCTCTTGCGATAGGAAAAATGAAAATTTCTGAAATTTTGAAGTAATTTATAAATAATAATCGTATGAATATGTATGGAGGTATATGTTTATGGCGAAGGAAAAGAAAACTGCAGTCAAAGATACTGATGCAGCATTAGATGATGCAATTAGTCAGATTGAAAAGAAATTTGGTAAAGGGTCTGTTATGCGTCTTGGAGACCATACAGCAGTGGATGTGGATGTCATCCCTTCAGGCTCTTTAACTCTTGATAAAGCATTAGGTATTGGTGGTTACCCTAAGGGACGTATTATTGAAATCTATGGTCCTGAATCAAGTGGTAAAACAACTCTTACATTACATGCAATTGCGCAGGCACAAAAACAGGGTGGTAAAGCAGCATTTATTGATGCAGAACATGCCATTGATCCTGTTTATGCCAAGAATTTAGGTGTTGATATCGATGAATTGATTCTTTCACAGCCAGATAGTGGTGAACAGGCACTAGAGATTGCTGAAATGTTAGTGCGTTCTGGCGTGATTGATTTGATTGTTATTGACTCAGTGGCTGCATTAGTGCCTCAGGTGGAATTAGATGGTGAAATGGGAGATGCAGCAGTTGGTTTACAGGCACGTCTAATGAGTAAGGCTTTAAGAAAGCTTTCTGGTGTCATGAATAAGACAAACTGTACAGTCATCTTTATCAACCAGCTACGTGAAAAAATCGGTGTTATGTATGGTAACCCTGAAACAACAACAGGTGGTCGTGCCTTGAAGTTCTATTCTTCTGTGCGTGTAGAAATTAGAAGAAGCGAACAGATCAAGCAGAATGGTGAAATTGTAGGTAATAAAGCCAATATCAAGGTTGTAAAGAATAAAGTAGCCCCACCATTTAAGACAACACAGGTGGATATTATCTATGGTAAAGGTATTTCACGTGATGGTGAAATTCTTGATTTGGCAGTAGAAGGCGATATTGTAGAAAAATCAGGTGCCTGGTATGCTTATAATGGTGAAAAGATTGGTCAGGGAAGAGAAAATGCGAAAAACTTCTTGATCGAACATCCAGCTATCTTTGAAGAAGTAGAAGAAAAAGTCAAAGCTCAGCTTTTTGGTACTGAAGAAGTGGCTGAAACTGCAGAATAATCTCATTACTTAGGCGGAACATTCCGCCTTTTTATAAAATGTGGTGTAAGTATGAAGAAAACAGAAGAATTAATAATTAATACATTCTTAGAACTTGTTGAAGAAAAGCCTCTTGATAAGATCACTATTCAGGATATCGCGGATCAATGTGGAATTAATAGAAATACTTTCTATTATCATTTTGATGATATCTATTCTTTGATTGAACAAATCTTTAAAGCACGTTTAAATACTATCGAGACAATGTTTGAAGAAGGTGCTTCATGGAGTGATTGTTCTGAGGTTGCTTTGAAATTTTTAGTGGAAAATCGTCGTGCCATTAGACATATTGCGTTTTCAATGAACCGTAATCAGTTAGACCATTATCTGTTTGTAGTATTTAAAAGAATAAAATCATGTTTTGCACCGTGTTGGTATCTTTGCCTATTTATGATACAATACGCA
>OIXW01000138.1_pt1 | contig 20572 bp, 19 predicted proteins | sample 1587951 | NCBI WGS metagenome assembly OIXW01 (sample SAMN03283239) | human gut metagenome | biome: human-associated habitat; material: feces | host: Homo sapiens | place: Peru | collected 2012
GATATCATCACAAAGGCAACGAATAATCAAGGGGCTATTGCGGAAGTTATCAATCAGTATATTTTAGGCACAAATTAAGTTTTGTGCTTTTTTTCTTTCTTGATATAATGAAATAAATGCGAAAAGAGGAAGACTATGAAATCATTTTTTACCGAAACAATATTAAATAGAGGAAAAGCTTATTTTGAACAAAATAGAGTTTTTTCTGTAAATCAATATGATAACCAAACCTATACAGGAATTATTTTAGGAAATGAAGCTTATCATACTAAAATTACTTTAGATGAACATTATGATGTCATGTCTGCGTCGTGTGATTGTCCTTATGCAATGGAAGGAAAACATTGTAAACATGAAGCAGCGCTTTATTTTGCGATTGAAGATCGACTTCCTAAAGATGAACAACAATATATTGATATCAATGCTTTATTAAAAGATATTCGTAGAAGAACACATGGCAGTTTTATGTTAAAACGAGAATTCAATCAAGAATTTGAAAAATATTTAAAACGTATTATTCAACTAAATGAGCAAGGAAATTTTCATATTACCAATTATCAACAAGTCATTGATGAGTTTTTAAGCTCTAATTATCCTAAAGATTATCGTCATGAAATACTTCAAATCATGTGTCAAGGTTATAGTAAATTACTTACAAGCGCACATAATAAAGAACTCACATCCCGTTGGCTTAAAGAAAATATGAAATATCAAAGATATGAAAATGCGTTTAGTTATATTATGATGATTATCTACAAATTAGATGTCAATGATCAAATAGATATTATTAGAGAAATGCTTTTAACGAAAAGAAAAGTATCTTTATTAAATACATACTTTAAAATTATCAATGATCATCATTTAGATATGAAAAAATATTTAGATGATATTCAAATTTATAATAACAATGAAGATTATATCACAGAAATGATACATTATTATGTTGATCACCAACAAGTAGGACTTGCTCGTCTTTACTATAAAAAACATGAACAAAATATTAGAAAAAAAGAAACCAAGGCAAAACTTGATTCATTGCTTGAACCTGAACATGAAGACGCCTACTTGAATTATATTTATTCTAAATTAGATTATTATAATTCATCGCATATTCCTGTTTATTATGAAGATTTAAAACAATTTTATGGGATTAAGTTTGAAGATTATTTACTAGATTTTATGGATGCAATTAAACCTATCTATGATGATTATGAATTAGCTTTCATGTTTAGACAAAATCAAGATGTTAAATATTTAATCTATGTTTTACTTCAAAGACCAAATATGACACTCTTTGAACAAACAAAAGAAATCATTAAAGAATATAGTTTAGAAATGTATTTAGTGGTTTATGTAGAATGTATAAAAAATTATATAGAAAAAGGAAATTCAAATTATTATTTTAAAGGATACATTTATGAGCTTTTTAGAAATTTAGAGAAAATGTCAAAAATAGAGTTTGTTGACATGATAAAAAAAGAATTTCCAAGAAGAAAGAAAATACATGAAATGTTAGATGAATGTTTAGAAGAAGGTGACGAAATTGAAATTTAATATTAATTTAAATGTTGTAAAAAGTAAAAATAACTTAGAGATTGCCAGAAGATATCATCACTATGATAATGTAGAAAGTATGCATATTACTTTAAAAGATGATCTTTATCATATCGATGCAATCGTTTCAGTGTTTAATCACATTCAAAAATGTTCATTAGAAATCAAAGACAATAAAATCGTTTCTTATAAATGTGCTTGTCCATTTAATGATCAAGATTCTATGTGCGGTCATTTAGGGGCTGTCATTATGAAGCTCAATGAATTAGAAATCTATGATTTTCCTTTTGATTATCAAAGTGAAAAAGTAGAAAAAATGAAAGAAATTGAAAAAGAAAATCAAAGACAAAGAAGAAAAGCCCAACTTAGACAACTAGCCCATACTTCGTCGCGTCTCATTGATCTAAATAAAAATCAATATCAAACAGAATTACAATTATCTATTAATAATGAAAAATATGATTTAACGCCTTTTATCTATCTTCAAGATGATGAAATCAATGTAGAATATAAAGTTGGAAATGAAAAGAAGTATGTTGTCAAAAACATTACAGATTTTATTGAACGAATCAATCATCAAGAAAATTATAAATATGGTAAAGCATTAGAATTTGTACACAGTGAAAAGAATTTTACGGAAAATGCCTTAAAACAAATTGATTTCATGGAAAAAGCTATTTTCTTTAGAAGTCAAGATATAGAAGACTATAACTATTACTATGAACCCATTAAAAGAAATATTCCGATTGATAAACGTTTACTCGATGAACTTTATGAAATCAATAAGGATAATCTTTCTTTTGGTGAAATAGAACCTGATTTACGTTTATATATAAATAAAGAAGAAGATTTTTATGTCATTAGAGTAAGTACCAATCAACAAATGTATATTGGAAATAAACATGGTTATCGTTATGAAATGAATAATGGAAAGTTTTATATGGAACGTATAATTCTTGATGAAGAGGGAAATATTGCTCGTTTTTTAGAAAGTATTGTTGAAAATGAAGGCCAACTGATTGTTTTAGAGGAACAATATCATGATTTCTACAAATATGTTTTACTACCAATTCTTTCGTATTTTGAAGTCTTCGATCAAAGTCAAGAAGAGATACCAACTTATGATGAAATTAAAATCTATGGGGATATTGATGATAATCAAACGATTTATTTTCAACCCGTCTATGTAGATGAAAATCAAAATAGAGTGTATGGCTTCAATAATCAATTGATGACAACTTATCAACAAGATTTAGTAGAAAAATATATTGAACGTTATGCTTCTACTATTGATACAGAAAAACATCGTGCTTATTTTGATACCAATAGTCAAACAACCTATGAATTTATTTTTGAAGGTTTAGATTATTTAAAACAATATGGGGATGTTTATGTATCAGATGCTTTAAAAAGAGTAGGAAAGAAGATATCTTATAATTTAAATGTCGGTGTTAGTATTGAAAATGATCTTTTAAAATTTGATATTTCATCCCATGAAATACCAAAGAAAGAATTACAAGAGGTTTTAAATCAATATCGTCGTAAGAAGAAATTCTATCGTTTAAAAAATGGAGAACTTCTTTATTTAGATTCACCTGATTTAGAAGAATTGAGTCAATTTATGGATGATTATCATATTGATGTAAAAGACATTGATAATGGTGAGTTCTCTATGAATAAACAAAGAATGTTAGCGATTGATGAAGAAAATGATTTTGAATATGTTGAACTTGATCGTAAAGAATCTTTTGTAGAAACATTAGATCGTTTTAAATCAGCAACCCAAAAAGAATATCCGATTTCTAAAGAATATAATACTATTTTAAGAGATTATCAAAAAGAAGGGTATGTATGGCTTCATACTTTAAAAGATTATGGCTTTAATGGAATCCTTGCAGATGATATGGGATTAGGAAAAACGCTACAAATTATTACGTTACTAGATTCTTTAGAAACAAAAAGACCGAGTCTTGTTGTTTGCCCTTCATCCCTTATTTACAACTGGGAAGATGAAGTGCATAAGTTTTCTAAAAAATTACCAGTTACTTGTATTACAGGGAATATACAAACAAGAAGTGAATTGATTAAAGAAATAAAACAAGGATTATATGTAACTTCTTATGATTATATGCGTAGAGATTTCGAGCTTTATCAAGGAATCGAATTTGAATATGTTATTTTAGATGAAGCACAATATATCAAAAACCAAAAAACTAAAAATGCCCAATCGGTTAAAACCTTAAAAACAAGACATAAATTGGCTTTAACGGGTACACCCATAGAAAATAGTTTAGCGGAATTATGGTCGATCTTCGATTTCTTGATGCCACAATACTTATTTAATTATCATTATTTCCAAAAACAATATGAAAATGACATTGTTAAAAACAATGATGAAGAAAAAACAAAACAACTTAAAAAACTCGTTACACCATTTATTTTAAGAAGAAATAAAAAAGAAGTCTTAAAAGAATTACCAGATAAAATTGAACAAAATATGATTCTTCCATTCAATGATGAAGAAGAAAAAATTTATGTGGCTAATCTTGCTAAGGCCAATAAAGAATTACAAGAACTTTATGATCTTGAAGGTTCTGATAAGATGCAAATCTTAAAGCTATTAACACGACTTAGACAACTTTGTCTAGAACCACGACTTGTTTATGATAATATCGATCAACCTTCTTCTAAGTTAAAAGCTTGTATGGAATTAATTAAAACAATGCAAGAAAATAAACAAAAAGTATTACTCTTTTCATCTTTTACTTCTGTTTTAGATTTAATTGCAGAGGAATGTCAAAAAGCAGGAATTACGTATTATATGCTTACAGGAAGTACCAATAAAGAAGACAGAAGAGAACTTGTTTCAAGGTTCCAAAAAGATGATACAACACTGTTCTTGATTTCTCTTAAAGCAGGAGGAACAGGCTTGAACTTAACGTCAGCCGAAGCCGTTATTCACTTTGACCCATGGTGGAATGTTTCGGCTCAAAATCAAGCAACAGACCGTGCTTATCGTATCGGTCAAAAGAATAATGTCCAAGTCTTTAATCTTGTCATGAAAGATAGTGTTGAAGAAAAGATTATTGAGTTACAAAAACGTAAAAAAGAACTGGCTGACATGTTTGTTGAAAACAATAGTGGTGGTTTATCACAAATGTCCAAAGAAGATATTTTAAGTTTATTCACAATGTAAAAGACGGGATTCCCCGTCTTTTAATTAAGCAATGATGTATCAATAATTTGATAATTTGCGCGATGAATATAAAGAGCTTTACCATCAATCATTAATTTAGTCATCTTTGGTAATTTTTTAGGAACAGTCCAATAAACTTTATCCCCTGAATAAGCCGTAATTGGTTGACCTAATTGAGATTTAATTACAACCACTCTTGACTTACCAAACTTATTTTTATACTTATTGATAATATTCGCAATATATGTATTATTTGAAAGTTTTCCATTATCATTACTTTCAATATCTTCTTGAGTAAAATCAACATTTGGTTCTAAACCTTTTTGTGTAAAGATACAAGTATCCCCACAAGATTCAATTTCTTGTCCATCAATAGTAATAGTAATAACAGAAGATAATTCATAACCTGTAATAATACTTCCATCACTATCATAAGAAGTTGTTTCTACAGGATTTCCTTGAATATTGATTTTATCTCCAGTTGTTGTCATGACTCTTTTTCCATAGTTATCAAAAGTATCAATGGTATAGCCATTTCCTACAAGATTTCCTTTAATATCATTAATTTCTGATTCAAACATAGAACATCCTGTTAAATTTAATGCCATGACACCAATAATTAATAAACTTAATATTTTCTTTTTCATTTCATTCTCCCCTTTTATCTAAATTATAACAAATTTTGATACAAAGATTGAATAAAATACGATAAAATAATATATATGAGGTGAAGACCATGTTACTTAAACAAATGAAATATTTTGTTAATAGCGATAAATATCCATTACAATTCAATGTTGTAGAAACATTATTAAGAACAGTTCGCCAACAATTACCAATTGCGGTTGAAGAACCAGAAAACTATTCAGCTAGAGCAACAATGTTATGGGCTGCTTCATGGGCTTTAAATAGTTTCTGTACATCAGGATATAAAACACAAGCTCAACTTCATGCCCTTGAACAATTCTCATCAACTTATGATATGACTCATGGCTTAGCACTTGCAATCATTACTCCTAAATGGATGACTTATTTATTAAACAAAGATGAAACTGTTGCTGGAGACTTTGCTCGTTTTGGTTTAAGTGTGATGGGTATTCAAGATCAAGGTAATGACATGGCTAATGCAAAAGCCGGAATTGAAGCTTTACAAAACTTCATCAAAGATGAACTTCATTTACCTACAACACTTAGTGAAATGAATATTACAGATGAAAAATTTGATGAATTAAAAGTTAAAGCATATTATGACCAAGATTCTTTACCAAGAGCTTATCGACCATTAAGTCAAAAAATTGTTTAAATATTTATAAAATGTGTTTATAAAATCCAAGACCTCAGAATTCTGAGGCATTTTTTATTAAGAAACACATTGTGCTTCTTTTTTTGCATAAGAGAGAATATGCTATAATACATAAAAGGAGTGATACTATGAATAATGTTGTACACTTTAATATGATTCTAGAAATCAATCAATTACTTAAACAAAATAATATAGAATATTCGATTCATGGTGTTGGTGGATGTACATGTTGTGGTTTAGAACTTAGACAAGAAGGTAAAAGTTATCCTACAGATAAGATTTTAGAAGTTATTAATGGTTATTTAAAAAATCATTGGATTTATGTTCAAGAAAATAAATATCAACCGGGATTTCTTACAATTCATTCAAAATTTGATAAAAAACCTTGACTATAAAGTTACTCTATAGTGTTAGATAAAGTTAAGGAAGGGGTGTTATTTATGAAAACACACGAATTAGAAAAGGAATTAGGGATTTCAAAGCATACAATCTTTTACTATGAAAAAGAAGGAATCGTTACACCACAAAGAGATGCTAATGGCTATCGTAGTTATAGCCAAGATGATTTACAAAAACTCATCATGGTAAAATTTCTACGTAATTTAAATATTTCCATTGATGATGTAAAAGCTATCTTAAATAATGAACTTGATTTTAAAGAATGTTTAGAAATCAATCAAATTCATCTAGAAAAACAAATTAAAAGTTTAGAAGAAGTTCAAGAAAATATCGAAATGTATGTAAGTAAAGATCTCCCAATGTTACCTGCTTTGCAACAAATTCAAAGAGTAGCTAAGAATTATAAATTGGGATATCAAAAAACAACAAATACTGTATCACTTGGAAGAAGACTTACAAAGAAACTTGCATTAAGAAAATTCTTATATAAATTTATACCAACATTATTAATTTTACTATTCATTAGTGCATTATCTACAACAACTGTACAAAAAATAATATTTGTGATCTTTATTTCATTGCTAATTACAACTGGTTTTATTGCTGCTGATTTCCAATTTTCACAATTATGGTTAAGATTGCCACTTGATCAAACAAGAAATCAATCAGTAGAGTTTTTAAATGATCGTATTCGTTATTATCAATTTAAAGGTTATATGGATAATGTAAAATATTTCTATTCTGTTTTATTGGGTAAAGAAGCTAAGTTTATGAAGGAATATAAATATGAAGATATTCAAAGTGTAGAACTTCTTTTAAAACATCGCTATGAAAATTACGGTACACCAATTGCGAAAGATTGGTATGTTCTTGATTATCGTTTTGAATTTAAAGATGGAAATCATTTTTACTTTTATTGGCCTTTTACTATTGATGATGATGCACGTTTTATTGGAACGATTTTAGATAAAAAGGTAGAAAATATTATTGATAAAGATCATGTTATTGATGCTTTAAAAAATGGTATTCAATTAAATGATTATGTAAAAAAGACTGAAGATTGTGATACAACCCTAGTCAAGTAGACATGGAAAATATTTAAAATATTCGCTTATTTTTTATTCAAAAACAAGCGACATAACTTTAACATAAAAATAATTTTTTAAACAAATATAATAATCTTTAACAATAAATCTCAAAAGAAAAGGAGAATAACATTGACAACCCATGTTTTCTCCTTTTTATACTATTTTACAATATGCATATGAGGGTAAGGTATTTCAATACCTTCCTTTTTAAATTCAGTCACTAAATCTTTACGAATATCTGCAAGCATTTGGAAACCTTGTACATTATCTTCACTGGTAATTGTTGCTCTTAATTGAATACTGCTATCTTTTAAATCAGAAACAATCACAGGAACAAGTGACTCATTTTTATCTTTTCTTCCATCAATGAATAAAGGATGTTTTACAACAAGATCTTGAATCACTTTGATTGCTTGATCTATATCACTTTCATAAGAAATATCGATATAAAGATAATTTGCTTTAACATGTTCAATTTGTGAAATATTTTCAATAATTGCTTTATTCATAATATCATTAGGAACAATCATTTGTGTTTTTTCTAATGTTTCAATAACACTATGTCTAAGTGAAATATCAATAACAGTCCCTCTAACATTATGTCCTGTAACAACAATAAAATCACCAATCTTATAAGGCTTATATGCCATAATCATAGCACCATTAATAAGATTACCTGCAGCTTCTTGACTGGCAAGCCCAATAACGACGGCAACGATTCCTCCAGATGCAAGTAGGGCAGTTGCAAATGATTTTAAAAACTTCACTTCACTACATACAATTGCTAAAAAGATTGTAATGAGAATAATCTTTTTAATTCTTTTTTGAAAAACATAATTATCAGGCCATTTCTTTTTAATAAACTTATTTAATAATTTATTGATTGCAATTAAAACAATCCCTGCAATAATAATTGAAATAACACCATTAATAACCCCATTTACAAACAAATTATCAATTTGTTCAAATACTTTTTCCATTCAAATTACCTCTTTTTATAATACTTTGAAAGAACATACAACAAAACTGATTGCATTGCTCCTACAATAGAAATCATTAAACATCCATAACAAATCCAATATAAAACACTATTTCCTGTATTAATTGTATTTAAAATAAAGAAAACAATAAACGCAATTAATGCTACATTCCTTGTATACTTAAAAAAACGATAAAATCTTTGTGCTAATATTTCATTTGTATTCATCTTATTTACCTATGCAAAAGCGTTTAAATAATTCATCCAATAAATCTTCTTTTGCTTGTTCTCCTAATATTTCTTTTAAACAAGACCAACTATCATAAAGATCTTCTACAATAAGATCTGATGGAACAGACATCTTCATTGCATCAATCGCTGTTTGTAAAGAAGAAGCTGCTTTTTCCAATAATTGTGTTTGTCTAGCATTTGTAAGATAGTATTCTTCTTGATTACTCATAAGTCCTAAATTAAATTTATTTTTAATTTCTTTAGTAAGAGCTAAAATATCTTGTTCCTTAGCGGATATTTCAATTCCTTCTAAATCAACTTTCTTACCTAAATCTGCTTTATTAATAATAATGATACGATTCGTATCTTCTGTAAGTGCAAGTAACTTTTGATCTTCTTGATCAAGTTCTTTACTTCCATCAATGACTAATAAAACAAGATCTGCTTTTTTAATCATTTCTTTTGATTTTTCAACCCCAAGACTTTCTACAATATTATCGGTTTCTCTAATTCCTGCCGTATCAATCATATTTAATAAAATACCATCTACTGTCACTGATCCTTCAACCACATCTCTTGTTGTTCCCGCAATATTTGTGACAATGGCTTTTTCTTCTTTTAACATCGCATTTAATAAACTTGATTTACCAACATTTGGTTTACCAATGATGGCTGTTTGGATACCATCTTTTAATAATTTAATATTTTTAGAATCTTCAATGATTTTATTCATCTTTTCAACTAAAGAAGTAGACATTGGTAAAAGCTTATCTGCTGTTAATTCTTCTACATCTTCATATTCAGGATAATCAATATTGACTTCTATTTGCGTAATGATTTGAATTAAATCTTCTTTTAAATCTTTAATAAAATGACTAATACTTCCTTGAATACCTTTTAAAGCAAGAGAAGAAGCATAACTATTTTTTGCTGTAATAATATCACTAATGGCTTCTGCTTGTGATAAATCAATACGCCCATTTAAAAAGGCACGTTTACTGAATTCACCACGTTCTGCCAGTCTTGCTCCATGATGTAAACAAAGATCAACTACTTTATTTGTAATATAAACACCACCATGGCAATTGATTTCAACCATTTCTTCTCCTGTAAAAGTTCTTTTCCCACGATAGATATTTACTAATACTTCATCTATTTTTTCACCATTATCTTTTATATAACCGTATGTAATGGTATGACTCTCTTTATTTATAATCTTTCCTGTAAAAAACTGTTGAACAAATGCAATAACATCTTTCCCTGATAAACGGATAATTGAAATTGCTGCTTCTAGTCTTGATGTTGCTACTGCAACAATAATATCATCATTCATTTTCATACCACCTTTCTTTTTGATACTATCTTATTTTGTTGATTTTATCAATAAATAACTCCCTCATTATAACAAATATTTTTTATTTTTGATATATGATTTTTTTCGATTGATTTCTATATTTTAATCATATATCATTATGTACAAATAGGGGTGAAAAAATGAAAAAACTGAATAAAAAAGTTCCTATAATCGGGGGTGCTATTATAGGAGTGATATTAGTTATTTATATCATTTTATGCTTTCTAGCATCTGGCAATGGTTTTATCAAGAATATGACGATCAATGGCATTAAAGTCAATAATATGTCTAAAGATGAAGTCGTGAGTCTTCTTGAAAAACAATATAAAAAAGATCAAGAATATCTTTTATTTAATTTAAAATCCGATGGCAAGAAATATCAAATTGATATGACAAATAATGTCACAATTGATATCAATAAAGAAGTATCAGATATCCAAAAGAAATATAATAACTTCTTTACAAAAGGTTATCATTATTTGTTGAATCATAATGAAAATATTTCAATTAATATAAAAGATAAAAAAACCTTAAATCAAGCAATCAAAGATTCTAAGATATTAGAAGATTCTACGTTAGTTCCTACATCTTATAAAGTAGAAAAAACAAAAGTCATCTTTACTAAAGGTAAAAGTGGAAAAGCTGTTCAACAACAAGATGTCTATGATGCTATTGAAACAGCATTAAATAATTATGATTTTAAAAAGACATTAACGATTGAACCTTCATCTGTAACTGAAGATGAAAGTGTTATGAAAACAATTTATAAATCTTTATCTAAAGAAGGAAAGAATGCGACTTTAGATAAGAATGATAATTATAAAATTGTAGCTGAACAATATGGGGCTAAATATAATTTAGATGATTCTATTAAAGCTTTTAATAAAGCAAGTGAAGGTGAAAAATTTGAAATAGCTTGTAAAGCGATTGTTCCTTCAATTACCAAAGAAGATTTAGAAAAGAATTTATTTAAAGATGTTTTAGGAGAATATACAACAAATGTAAGTGGTTCTTCGGTAAGAAAAAATAATGTGCGTTTAGCGGGAAAAAAATGTAATGTTATTTTACTTCCAGGAGAAGAATTCTCTTATAATCAAACGGTTGGAAAAAGAACAAAAGAAAATGGTTTTGGTGAAGCAGGAGCTTACTTAAATGGAGAAACAGTTCAAGAAGTAGGAGGAGGGGTTTGTCAAACTTCTTCAACTTTATATAATGCTGTTGTTCTTGCAAACTTAAAAGTTACAGAAAGATCAAATCACACATATATTTCAAGTTATGTCCCAATTGGTAGAGATGCTACTGTATCATGGGGTGGACCTGATTTTAAATTTAAAAATAATCGTGATTACCCAATTAAAATTGAAGCAAGTTATGCAAATAGTAAATTAACTTGTAAAATTATTGGAACAGATGTTGATGGAAGTTATGTAAAATTTACGAGTGAAAAAACTGGTGATGTTGGTTTCAATACAAAATATGAAAACGATAGCACTATTCCTGAAGGTCAACAAATTACAAAAAAATCTGGATCTAATGGAGGCAGAGCTGTTTCTTATCGACTTGTTTATGATAAAGAAGGAAATCTTATTTCTAAGAAAAAAGAAGCAAATAGTTATTATAAAGGTCATGATGCTTTAATTTCAGTAGGTACGATGAAAGTGGAAACACAACCAGAAGAAACAACACCTGAGACAACAGAGCCTTCTACACCTGAAACAACTACTCCAGAGACGACAACACCTGAAACAAAACCTGTTGAAAGTACAACAACTCAATAAAAAATAGGAAGTGAATGCAAGTCACTTCCTTTTATAATAGTTGTAAAGTTTTTAAAATGTATAACCACATCGTTATAGAAAAACCACTAAAGATGGTTGTTAACATCACGACTGTGCTGGTAAGCGTTCCTGTATGTCCCATATTCTTAGCCATAACAAAGCATGAAACAGTGGTTGCTGATCCAAGCATTACAAGGATGGCTATGAGCTGTTCTCCTTGGAACCCTAAATAGATGGCAAGTGGTAGAAACATTGCACAGAAGCCAAATAATTTAATGAATGAGGCACATAAAGCAGGTTTTAAATCACCAAGAGCTTCTTTATAATTAAAAGTTGCTCCCATTGCCATAAGTCCTAGAGGTGTCGCTACATTTCCAATTGAAGTCACGGTTTTATCTAACATCGTTGGCATTGGTAAATGAAGTAAAGACCATAAAATACCAACAACAATACCAATTAAGATAGGGTTTGTTAAAATCCCTTTAATTGTTTTAAGCCAAACCTCTTTACTTAATCCTTTTCTTTTTGGTGAAAAGAATGAAAGGACAACAACGGCCATAATATTATATAAAGGCACACTTCCAATGATCATTAAAGGTGCCATCGTTGCTTTTCCATAAACATTTTGAATCAAGGCAATACCAAGTAAAGCTGCCGAACTACGATAACTTGCTTGAATAAATTCACCTTGATTTTGTTTATTCTTTAATAAAAAAGAAAGTAAAGTAACAATCAAAATACTTAAAATCGTAATGAAAAAACAAAATAAAACAAACTTTGTATCCCAAATTGTCTTAAAATCCAATGTCGCTAAATCTTTAAATAATAAGACAGGTAGGGGGATTAAAAAGACAAACTTATTCATTCTAGAGGCAAAAACGTCATCAATAATGCCTATCTTTTTAAATAACATCCCTAATATAATCATCGCAAAAACAGGAACCGTCGCATTTAAACTAAAAATTAAATTTTCCATTATTTCCTCCCTAAAGAAAAAACCGCATTCGCGGCTTAATCTACATATGAGATTGTCATATATCTATTTTTTCCTTCACCTTTAGATTCTGTCTTTAAATGTTCCATCTTCGCAATTTCTTGATGCATCACTTTTCTTTCATCGGCAGGCATAGGATCTAATTTTAAATCAGCTTTTGTTCTTAAAACTGTTTTACCAAATCTTCTTGCCATACTTGCAACTTTTTTATAACGTTCTTCTTTATAACCGTTGATATCAACACTTACTTCTAAACGTTTTTTAAATGTTGTACTTACAGCATTTTTGATAATTAAGTTAATTGCTCTTAAAATAACGCCAGCTTTACCAATTAAAATAGAGTTATTGCTCGTATTAATATTGCAATAAATTCTACCATCTTGAACATAAGAAACAGTTTCTACTTCAAATTGCATATCTGTTAGGATTTTTCTTACAAGATTTTCAATATATTCTTGAACCATTTCTACTGTCCAACAAGCAATTTCTGCTTTTTTACTAAATAAACCTTTTGTTTCTAAAGTAACTTCATAATTTAATTGATCAATTGTTACACCTAAATCAAGGCAAGCTTTACTAACAGCATCATCTACTGTTTTTCCAGTATAAGTTTTCATATCAATACCTCTATTTATCTTTATTTTGTCTCTTAGTTAAATAATTTGTATTTGCTTGATCAACTTCTTTTTGTGCTTTTTCAACATGGTAAATATAGATATACCATGTTCTAACAATTGTAATAATGTTTGTTGTCATCCAATAAAGTGACATTGCTGCAGGCATGATTGCTGCAAAATAAATGATAAATAATGTCATAAAATTATTCATCATGTTCATTGATTGCATTTGTGATGTTTCTCTATATTTTGGATTTCTCTTTGACATGATTGTATTGATTTTCATCGCAAAATATTGAGTTAAAGCAACAATGGCAAGTAATACAATATAGGCGATCTCGAATTTGAATACGTGATCGATAGGTTTAGCACCTAAGTTAATACCAAACATATTTGTTTGATATAAGATTTCAATACGTTGAACTGCTTGCCACATTGCGAACATAATTGGTAATGTTAAGAATGTTGTAAATGAAGCCAACATACTGATATCATTTTTCTTATATAAAGCTTGAATTTCTGCAGACATTCTCATTTGAGATGTTTGATCTTTTCTACCTTTATATTTATTTTGAATTCTTTCCATTTCTGGTTGAATCAATTGCATCTTTTGTTGAGATACTGTTGATTTAATCATAATTGGTAAAATGATAATATTAATTAAAATAGTAATTAAAATAACACCTAAGGCGATATTATTTAATAAAACATCTCCTAAATAAATAATACTTTTAGAAATAGGAATAACTAATAAGAAATCAAAAATTCCTGACTTCATAGACCATGGTGTGTTTAAGTTAATTGCTCTTTTTGCAATCAGTTTACCACTTGAATCAAGATTTGCTGTACATCCAGTTAGGGCTACAACAAATAAAACTAAACAAATAATTTTAAAATATTTTTTAGTTTTGTTATCTAAGATCATTTGCTGATCTCCTTTCTCTTTACTTTTTTGTACAAATACTCTAATTCTTTTTTATTTTCTATATATGTATTATCTAAGAATCTCTTTCTTACAATTACTATATAGTCAAATTCTTCCTCAAAATGAAAACATTCTTGAATCATCATGCGTAACTGTCTTTTAATTTTATTTCTAGTAACAGCATTTCCTAATTTCTTACTTACAGAAATACCAACGCGTCCGTGGCCAATTTGATTTTCATCTTTATAAATAATAAAACAAGAATTCGCAAAACTCTTTTTTCTAGCAATGATCTTGCTAAAATCTTCATTTCTTTTTACTCTAAATTCTTTTTTCATAAAATTTTAGAAAAAAATCCACCGTAAAGTGGATTTTAAATTAAGCAGTTAATACTTTTCTTCCTCTTTTACGGCGACGTGCGATTACTTTTCTTCCACCAACAGTTGCCATTCTAGCTCTAAAACCATGAGTTTTTGCTCTTTTTCTTTTATTTGGTTGATATGTTCTTTTCATATTTTACACCTCCAAAATTCATTTTCTTTTTATACAAATAACATATGCCCTCATATTTTATATGAATTATTGTGACAAGTCAATTCTAAATTCTATATTTCTAACCGATTATTCTACTTTTTTTATCGTTACACAATCACTTCTCTATTTTTTCCCCTTTAAAAGATGTTCACAATTGATTGTGCACTCTCTTTATCTAAAGAAATTCACTTTATGAATGTGAACTTAACTTCATTTTAATATTCACATCCTCATTTTTAATGAGAACAAACAAAAATGCACCTATTTTTTCGATATTCACAATGTGAATTTATCTTTTCTTAATAAATCTTCTTAAATTCACATATCAAAATTGTACTAAATTTAAAACTTTACACAAAAAAAGCCCTTAAAAGAGCTTGTTACCATTATAAATTCACAATTTCTTCTTATGTTTACAACAATGTGCACATTTGATTGTGACTTTTTATGAAATATGAATCATGTTTTACTTTACTTCTATTAAGAAAAGTGCAATTTTTGGCGAAAATACGTGCTTTTTTCTAAAATTCACATTGTGAACTTACGATTTCTTAACATTTCGACAATCTTCTTGTTTATTCACGCTTTAATTCACAGGGTGAATGAAGTTATTCATACATGTGAATGAGTGAAAATTATGATGATATCAAGCTCTTTTTCTGTGTGAACTTCCTTGTGCACATTGTTTTTTATTCCATACATCATGCACTAAGTTCACAAATAACTTTATTCATATGAATTTTTTATTTTGTGAATAATGTGAATAAGTACCTTAAATTGTTGGTATAGGTCACTTTTTTTGTGAATAAACTTGTGCACGAACTGTGGACAGGTTTTTTTTGCTTTCAAAGTTGTTCTTTCTTCTATATAATTGAGGCGAAAAGGAGTTGAAAAAAGTGCAAGATTTAAAGAAAATTTGGACATCTTGTGTGGACACTTTAGAAAAACAGAACATAGTTGAAGATAAGATTATGTTAGATTCACTATTTCGACCAGCAACTCTAGAAGCAATTGAAGATAATAAAGTCACAATAACAACAGATTTACAATGGAATATTGATCCTATTTTAGAAAAGAAGACAGAAATCGAATCAATCCTTTCTAACTCTTTCTCTAAACCGGTCACAATTAATGTTCTTTCAAAAGAAGAATATAATAAAAAGAAGTTAAAACAAAAGAAAGTTCCTAAAATCGACAGTCATCTCCATCCAGATATGACTTTTGATAACTTTATTGTGGGTAATTCAAACCGTATGGCGCAAAATGCGGCTTTACTTGTTTCCACAAATCCTGGAAAAAACTTCAATCCTTTATTTTTATATAGTCATCCAGGACTAGGGAAAACCCATTTATTGAACGCTATTGGAAATTATGCGAAAAAGAAAAATCCTGATTTAGTTGTTCGTTATATTACTTCTAAAGATTTTGTTGATGAAATCATTAATTCAATTAAAACAAATACGACAGATGATATTTATAGTTATTATCGTAATATTGATATTTTATTAATTGATGATATTCAATTTTTATTTGGTAAAGAAAAAAGTAGTGAAATGTTCTTTCATATCTTTAATGAAATTATTAATAGTAATCATCAAATCGTTATTACCAGCGATAAAATGCCTGATGAATTACAAGGTATTGAAGAACGTTTAATTAGTCGTTTTAAATCTGGTTTATCCTTTGGGATTGATCCACCAGAATTTGAAACTGCAAAAGCAATTTTAGAGAAGAAAATTGAAAATCTAGGTAATACTGATTTAATTATTACAGATGATGTTTTAGACTTCATGGTTATGAACTATTGTAATGATATTCGTTCTTTAGAAGGTCAATTAAAACGTTTATTCTTCTGTAGTATCATGGAACAAACAAATTACATAGATATGAATTTTGCTTCTGAAGTCTTTAAAGATCAAAAAATTATAAAAAAAGCACAAGAACCACTTACAAAAGAATTTATTTTAAAAACAACAGCCGAGTTCTACTATCTTACAATTAGTCAAATTATTTCTAAAAATAGAACCCGTAACTTAGTAACACCTCGAGAAATATGTATGTATTTAATGAGAGAATTACTTGATATCACATTTAGTGAAATTGGTGTGACTTTCTCTAATCGAGATCACTCTACTGTTATGAAAGCTTGTAAAAGAGTAGAAGCTAAAATCAAGAAAGATCCTGATTATAAACTTGCTGTTGATAAGATCAAACAAAAGTTAGGCACACTCTAGTGCACAATATCAACATGAAATGCACATTACTATTCATATAAAAAACATTGATAAATACAAGATAATTTATATTTGTTCACATTGTTCACATGCTAATAGTAATAATAACTTATTTTTTAATTATATAAATATAGGAGGTCAGTATGCATTTTAAAATTAAAAGATTAAAATTATTAAACGCTTTATCTAAAGCAACAAGAGCAGTATCTGTTCGTAGTCCTTTACCTGTCCTTACAGGAATTAAATTTGATTTAAAATCAGATCAGCTCATTCTTACAGGTAGTGATAGTGATATTACAATTCAAACAATTATTGATCAAGATGATGATTTAGAAATCATTAAAGAAGGTGCTGTTGTTTTAAATAGCCGCTATATCTTTGATATCGTTAGAAAAATCAATAGTGATGATATTGAAATTGAAATTATTGATGGATTACTTACACGTATTAAAGGAAGTCAAATTGAATATAGCTTAAATGGTACAGATGCTGTGGAATATCCAAGAATTGATTTAAGTAAAACAGGAACACATTTTATTATGAGTTCACTTGTTTTAAAAAATATTATTGGTGAAACAAAATTTGCAGCAAGTGATAAAGAAACAAGACCTATCTTAACTGGTATTAACTTTAAAGCTCATGATCATGTTTTAGAATGTGTTGCTACAGATAGTTATCGTTTAGCTAAAAAAATCATTTCTATTGATGAAGATGTTACTTTTAATATTACGATTCCTAAATTAAGTTTAGATGAAATTAGTAAGATCATTGAAACTGATGAATCTATTGAACTCTATGTTTCTGATCGTAAAGTATTATTTGTTTTAGGTAAAAATATTATTCAAACACGTTTGATTGATGGATCTTATCCTGATACAACACGTTTAATTCCTCTAGAATTTGATTATGAATTAGATATTAATCGTTCTGATTTATTAAATGCGATTGATCGTGTTTCTTTATTATTAAATGAACAAAATAATATTGTTAAATTAGATATGTCTAATGAACAAGTTATTTTATCTTCTTATCAACAAGAAATTGGATCTGTAGAAGAAAACTTATCAACATCTTTCTATAAAGGTGAACCACTTACGATTTCATTTAGTAGTAAATATGCTAATGATGCTATTAAATCATTTAGTGGAGAAAAAGTTAAGATTTCATTTACTGGAGAAATGAAACCATTCATTATCAAAGATTTTGATTCTGATGAATTATTACAACTTGTTTTACCAGTTAGAACATATTAAGAAGCGAAAGCTTCTTTTTTTTGTAAATTTTCCTTTTAATTGTTTATTTGGGGAGTAATTTTTATTTTAAGAGCTTTTTTATCAAAAAAGTATTTTTCTATTCATAAATAAAAATAGCGAATATAGCGCAATATTTTGAATTTTTATGATTTTTATGATATACTAACTTAGTACAATTATAGAGAAAAGAAGGTTAAGTATGAAAGAAATACCAATAAGAGATGAATATATTAAGCTAGACCAATTTTTAAAATTTGTTAATGTAGTATCAAGCGGCATTGAAGCAAAAATAATCATTAAAGATGGTCAAGTAAAAGTAAATGGCGAAGTTGAATTAAGAAGAGGAAAGAAACTTCATGATCAAGATGAAGTGGAAGTAAATGGAGAACATTATATTATAAATGCTCATCAATAATTTAGAACTTTCTCATTTTAGAAATTATGATCATTTTTTTATTGAATTTGATAAAGGTATTAACATTTTAATTGGTGGTAATGCACAAGGAAAAACAAATATTATAGAAGCTATTTATCTTTTATCTGTTTGTAGATCTTTTAGAACTCATATCAATGATCAAATGATTCAATTTGATTATAATTTTGCAAAGGTAAAGGGGAATATTTATTCCAATCAAAGAAATCATCAAGCAGAGCTTGTTTTATCTAAAGAAAATAAAAAGGCAAAGATTGATGGAAAAGATATTTTAAAGATATCTGAATATGTTGGTTATTTAAATGTGGTGGTTTTTGTACCAGATGATCTTTCTTTAGTAAAAGGATCACCAAGTACCAGAAGAAAGTTTATTGATTTAGAACTATCTAAAATATCACCCATTTATGCTTTTTATCTTGCTAAGTATAATCGTTTATTAAAAGAGAGAAATCAGTATCTTAAATTATTAAGTAAGAAAAATGGAAAATATGATGATTATCTAGAAACAATAGATGAACAAATGGCAGATGTTCAATTAAAGATCATGGAAAAAAGAGAAGATTTTATTGAACGTCTTTCTAAAAATGTAAAAGATATTTATAAGTCTATTGCTGATAATGAGGAATATGTTGATTTGCATTATCTTTGTTTTATTAAAAAGAAAGATAAAGAGGAATTATTAAAGTTATATCAAAAAGAATTTTCTAGAGATTTAAAGTATTTAAGTACGACTCATGGAATTCATAAAGAAGATATGAAAATAATGATTGATCAAAAAAGTGCACATCAATATGCTTCTCAAGGACAACAAAGAACAATTGTTTTAAGTATCAAGATTGCTTTACTTGAATTAATAAAAGAAGAAATAGGGGAATACCCAATTCTTTTATTAGATGATGTTTTATCAGAACTTGATGATCGAAGAAAAACCAAGTTGTTAGATATTTTGAATAATCATATTCAAACTTTTATTACAACAACTTCTATTGATGGAATAGAACATCATGTCATCAAAGAAGCAAAGAAGATTAATATAAATCATAAGGAGGAAAAATAATGGCAGAAGAAAATAAAGTACAACATAGCTATGATGAATCTGACATTCAGGTCTTAGAAGGACTTGAAGCCGTAAGAAAAAGACCAGGTATGTATATAGGGACAACATCATCTCGTGGGTTACATCACCTTGTATGGGAAATCGTAGATAACTCGATTGATGAAGCTTTAGCGGGATATGCAAGTCATATTAAAGTTATTTTAAAAGATGATGATGTCGTTGAAGTTATCGATGATGGACGTGGGATGCCAACAGGTAAACACGCCAAAACTGGTAAGTCAACAGTAGAAACAATTTTTACGGTATTACATGCTGGTGGAAAATTTGGTGGCGGTGGCTACAAAGTTTCTGGTGGTCTACATGGTGTTGGGGCTTCTGTTGTTAATGCCTTATCTTCGTGGTTAGAAGTCAATGTTTATCGTGATGGAAAAGAATATTATCAAAGATTTGAAAATGGAGGAGCACCTGTTGCACCATTAAAAGAATTAGGTCCAACAGATAAACAAGGAACAAAAGTTACTTTTAAAGCAGATGCTGAAATCTTTAAAGAAACAACAACTTATGATTATGAAGTGTTGAGACAAAGAATTAGAGAACTTGCTTTCTTAAATAAAGGCTTAAGAATTAGTTTAACAGATTTAAG
>OIXW01000142.1_pt1 | contig 20470 bp, 15 predicted proteins | sample 1587951 | NCBI WGS metagenome assembly OIXW01 (sample SAMN03283239) | human gut metagenome | biome: human-associated habitat; material: feces | host: Homo sapiens | place: Peru | collected 2012
ATGGCAGTTACCATCAAGGATGTCGCAGCGGCAGCGGGGGTCTCGCCCTCCACGGTGTCCCGCACCTGCAAGGACAGCCCTTCCATCAGCCGGGACACCAAGGAGCGGGTGCGCCGCATCATGGCGCAGCTGGGCTATGAGCCGAATTTTGAGGCTGAGCCGGTGGAGGCTTTTTCCAAGACCATCGGCATCATTCTGCCCTCCTCCCAGCGGGACGTCTACGAAAACGCCTTTCACCTCGAGATCATCCGCGGCATCGGGCAGTTCTGCAACCAGCGGCGGTATGTGAACACGGTCATCACCGGGCAGGACGATGCCGAGGTGCTGGACGCCATCCAGAGCATGGTGGCCAACGCACAGGCGGACGGCTTTATCCTGCTCTACTCCAAAAAGGACTGTCCGGTGGCGGCATATCTGCGCAACGAGGGGCTGCTCCATGTCATTGTGGGCAAGGCGGCGCAGTCTGCCAACCAGACCATCTACATTGACAACGACAACGCCCTTGCCGGTGAGGAAGCCGCCGATTACCTTTACGAGATGGGGCACCGCCGCATTGCGTATTTCGGGGTCAGCAACGCCATGCTGTTTTCCGCAGAGCGCAAGCGGGGCTATCAGATGTCCCTGCTCAAGCACGGCATCACCCCGCGGGAAGAGGACTGTGTGGAGGTCAACACCCTGAACGATGCCTACGAGGGGGCACTGAAAGCCCTGCTCACCGCGCCGGACCACCCCACCGCCATGCTGGTCAGTGACGACATCCTTGCCGTGGTGCTGGAACAGTTCTGCGGCAAGCTGGGGCTGCGCGTCCCGAAAGACTTGTCCATCGTGTCCTTCAATAACTCGCTGTTCTCCCGCATCACCAGCCCGCAGCTGACCACCGTGGACGTCAACCCCTACCAGCTGGGCATGGAAGCCGCCAGCCAGACCATCAACCACATCGAGAACCCGAACCTTCTGGCCACAAAGATCATCGTGCCGCATAAGCTCATCCCGCGGGAGAGCTGCTGCCCGCCGGAGGAGCGGCGCTAGGAAGCGCTTTTTTCAGCAATACAGCAGCAGCTTCCGGGAGCTGCCGCGCAGCGCTTGCTATACTACCCCCAGAGTAGACAGCGTAAAAAACGCTGCATCCTCCGGGGGTATTTTTATGCCAAAAAGGCACAAAAGAATGCCCGCCCACCTGTGGAAAACCACGGTGGGCGGGCATGTGGGTTTGTTCCTTATTGACAAAAAGCAGCTATGGATAAAACAATCTATCAAACGCGCTTGAAAAAATGGCGCGCTTGTTTTACACTATGACTATAAGTCAAGACGCTTTTTTCAGGCTGCGGCAGCGTTCTTTCTGCTTTTCGCTGCCCTTTGCCAGCTTTTTGCGAGCTCTGTATCGGGCACACCGGATGGAGCTTTGGGGGTTATCCGACTTGGCCAAAGTATAGATCGCGTCAAGCAGCTCTTCATCGCTGAGCTGCTCGGCGCCATAGAGAAGCTCTGCCTCTTGATTCAACGCACGCACAAATTCTTTTGCATCCTGCGTGCTGTTGTACAAAGCCACCAACTCATCCAGCGTATTATCAAGAAAAAGACTCATAAGCTTTTCGATCGGGGTAAGTCCCTTCTTTTCCAACAAAGCTTCCAGCTGCTCGCAGCAGACGAAGTCTGTTTCCATTTCTAAAAGCATTTCCAACGTCTGATCGTCAATTGCCGTCACGATCCTTTCGCGTTCCGTATCGCCATCTTTCGTTTTACGGGTCCCGCGCCGGCTAAGATCAATGATGTAATTTGCAAGACAACGACATAGGTACGCAGAATACTTCCCCCGGCAGTTCAAAAGGCCATTGATCTTGCCGTCCTTCTCCATACACGCGATGATGAAGCTTCCGGCCACATCATCAGCCTCCAAGCCAGATGCCTTGAGCATGTCTTTGGACTTCTTCGTTTTGAGCGCAGCATCGCGCACAAAATTATAGATCGCTTCGATGGCCTCCTGATAGTATTCCGTCTGGCGCAGCTGTTCCGCCGTGCGGATGCCGTTTGCTGTGATCTTGTTAAAACAGTTGACGAGGGTGATCTCGGACAAAGGTTTTTCGTTGTGATATGTAGCCATGGTGTTCCTCCTTAGCACTCAATGTGTGTTCGACCATGGCCACAGAATACCATTTTTGCCTTTTTTCAAAAATTAAAAATATCGTTGATTCGAAATTAATTTTAAGGTAATCCCCATTTAATCAGAAATCACATCAAAAATTAATCGATACCGCCTAAAAATTAATAGTTGTTACGAAATTATGAAGAAAGGAGGATTCCATGAACTCGAATGTCCAGATAAAGGTCCTTCAGATAAGACTTAAGAATGGCGCCTATATCGATGCTGAAAATGGCAGTGCTTATGATTGCAGCGGCCAAATGATAGATCATCTTACACCAAAGTCCTTGGAGGTTCTGCACTGCATTGCGAAGCACTCCATTTCCCCTGCCAAAGGTATTCTAGCCGCCGGCATCGCAACCACCGAGATTTTGAATACTGTCTGGTCAAAAAGCAGCAACAAAAGCGGGGACAAAAACAGTGTCGCCCAAGAGGTTTTTAAAATCCGCACTTGTCTTGGTGCGATATATCCGGGAATACCATCTGCTCGGATTCTTTCAGGTGAACAAGGGGACAGGCGCAGCGAATTTAAATATATTTTTTCTTCCGAATACTGCCTGATCGTTACAGAGACTTATCTTCCGATCTCTGTAACGTTGGCAGAACTTTTTACCGCTCTTACCGGCGATTACGCAGACTTTGAAAACAACGGCGATGGCTTCGGGTGGATATCCGACTGTTTCAAGTCGGTATTTTTCAAAGACGACGCCGACTGTACATCGTTGGCTAAAAAAGTGTTGTTCCTCACAGGGGACTGTTTTCGAGAAAAAGAGCAACAGACACCGAATTGCTGTGAGTCGCTTGCGCGACTTTTCTGTTATGACGAAGCCGACGATATCATAACGGAAAAATATTTATCGTTCTGTCTGAGTTCCGAAAAAGCAGACACAGAAAAAGCAGATCATAATCGAATGATCAAAGCATGGGAAAATTTTGAACACGCTCTTATTGAGAATGTTCAGCATTCTTACCAAGCAAGCCACTGGAAACTCGGAGGAGCTAAGCGAATTCCCTTTACAATGGCAGATGTGGATATGGTGGGCAATCCTTTTGCAGGAGAAGCGAAGGATAATTGGTGCAATGCTTTAAAAATGACTCTTGCCGCGTACATTCCGCAAAAATTTGGTGAATATTTGAAAAGTTTAAAGCTCGAAACCAATCTCTCGCGTGCAGAGCAAAAGCGCGGCCCCGATATTCTTTACTCCTATATTGTGGCAATGGTTCTTTTCTGCCTGAACAACGCAACCGTAAACTCAACAGACTGGGAAAAATTTTTTGAGAAAAAGGAACGCTACCAAAAAGCGCTGGATCGCTGTATTCAGAAAATGCTCCCGTCTGAAACGCCCCCCTCGAAACAGGTAGCCGAGAAGCTCAAAGAAATTCTCAGCGGAAAGTCCGAAAAGGAGATTGAGGAGATTCTCACGGACCTGTTTGGTTCTCTCGACGATGAATATGTAAAAGCTATAAGAGACCATCTAAACCGCAAGAATATTTCGATCGAAAATACCGATCAGCTCATCGATCCTCCCCCCAAGCTGACCTTATAATAAGGAGTTTTTATGCTGAATCTCGATAATCCTAATTTTGAAAAGCCGTCTGCGATCCTGCGTGAAAATTCTCGGTTCCTTGTGGAGCAGAACCGCTTCACCGGCCCCAAAAGCTACGACGGCTTCGTCGGCGGCCCGCCGTTGGCCTATGACCGGGAGCACGGTGCCGTTGCCGTGGACAGCAGCGACAATCACACGCTGATATACGGGGCTACGGGGAGCAAGAAGACCCGAAATGTCGTCATGCCGACCATCCGAATGCTGGGTTTTGCAGGGGAAAGTATGATCATCAACGACCCAAAAGGCGAATTATATCGTACCATGGCCCGTTTTTTGGAAGATCAGGATTACAACATCATCACGGTAAACTTCCGAGATGCCTCTGTGGGCGACTGCTGGAATTTTCTGGAAATTCCGTATCGTTTTTACAAAGAGGGAAACCTCGACAAGGCCGGCGAATTCATCGAGGATGTTGCCCGTACCATAACCGCCAACACCGGAACAGATGATCCTTTTTGGAGCAGCTCTGCAGCATCCTGTCTGTACGGCCTGATCCTGTGTCTGTTCCGCTACTGCAAGGAATACGATAAGCCGGACGAGGCCGTGAACATCGGAAACCTACTCACGCTACGCCGCGAAATGTTCGCCCAAAAGGCCCGGTTTTCTTCTGCCCACAATCCCATTTGGGAGTGGGCCAAGAAAGACGAGCTCATCGCTGCCAGCATGACCGGCACGGTAGAAACGGCCTCCGATACACAGAAAGGCATACTATCCGTATTAGATCTCGGCTTGAAAATGTTCATCATCTCTCCTTCGCTAGTGGACATGCTGAGTCACACCACCTTCTCTTTTGACCGTATTGCGCAGGAAAAAACCGCCGTTTTTCTCCTCACGCCCGACGAAAAGACCACCTACCATCGTCTTGTGTCTCTTTATATTTCACAGTCGTATCAACAGCTTGTACAATTTGCGGACCGCAGCGGCGGTAAGCTGCCCGGACGGGTCAATTATGTTTTGGATGAGTTCAGCTCTCTGCCTTCCATCGGCGGATGCGATTTTGTTCAGTATCTTGCTGCGGGCAGATCCCGCAATCTGCGTTTTATCCTTTGTCTCCAGAGCAAAAATCAGCTGGTGCACACTTACAAGGAAAATGCGCAGACCATCACCGCCAACTGCACCAACTGGATCTACCTGTTCTCGCGTGAACTGGAACTGCTGAAAGACATCTCTGCGCTCTGCGGCGAAAAGAAAGACCACACCCCCAACCTGTCTGTCTATGATCTCCAGCAGCTGGATAAAGAAAAAAATCAGGCACTTCTTCTCTCGGCCCGCTGCAAGCCCGCCATCGTTAATCTGCTGGATATTTCGGGCTATGCCCCCGCCTATCCGGTGCTTCCCATCAAAACGCCGACAAGAGGTGTTCGTGTTTCTCTGGATTTCAATGAGATCAAAAAAGAAGAACGACAGTCAGACCTGTTCTCGGGTTCCAACAATCCTTTGTTTGACCAATTCTCCCTGAATTCCGATACACCCGAATCTGACGCAAAGCCTGCCAGCTCCAATAAACTTGATCTGGACGCAATGCTGGCAGACATCGATCGGAAAATTGCGGAGATCGATGCGCAGGAAAAAGCCAAAAAAACCGATCCATCTGACAACGAAAGCGAGGTATAAACCATGGCATACGAGACAGAATACACCGACTTTGATCCTCAGGAGGATTCTTCGGCCTGTCTGACCCTCGGCCTTGCGACCGATATCGTGGAGAGCCGTTATCTGCGGGACTTTTCCACGGCAGAGCCCGAGGAAAAGCAGCAGATCCTGAAAGACCTCACGACTTTTTTGGAGCAGCTTCTGCGTCAGCCCCAGATCAGCGGCAGTGCGGATGCGTGGCATAATCTTTGCGTCGATTTGGCGCGAATCGATGCCTATGATCTTGCCTGTCTTGTGCTGCAGCGCGGTCTGGACTTTTATCCCAAAAACGTCGATCTGCTGGCCGACTATCTGCAATACGGCATGGAGTGCGGTCAGGGAGAACGCTGCAAAGCCGTTTGCAAAACACTTAACAAGGTGTCCAAGGCTCTATGGACATGGCGCGGGCACCGCTTTTTGATCTCTTACTATAAAGAGCAGCTGCTCCTTTCCGGAACCGAAAAGGAACTGGAAAAATACAAAGCCGAGATCGATCAGCTGCTGAAGCTGTACCGCCAGCAGTTCCCGGATGACGAGGGCAGTTACGACTGCGAAGCCGATGTCTGCCGGGAGCTCAACGACCGCCGACGGGAAGAAGCCGTCCTGCGGGAAGCACTGGAAAAGCTGAAGGTCGCACCCAAATGCGCCATGCAGCTGGCCGTGATGCTCTTTGAGCGCGGTGAATATCAGGAGGCCCTGCACCACGCACAGCGCGCATTGAGGGACTCCATCCAGACCCAGATGGGCGTCAACGAGGCGCATCTGTCCTACCTGAGCGGCCTTGCCAAGTTTGCCATTCTGCTGCTGAACGAGGAAACGGACGGCTACCCCGAAGCTGCTGTGCTGGACATCTACACCGACTTTGAGACTGCCCTGCGCCAGAACCTGAACTCCACCTACCGCAGCACCTTAAAGCAGCGGGCCATCCGGCTTGTCGTAAAGTCGAAGATCAACGTTCCCTCCGACTGCGAAGAACTGAATTATCTGCTCAGCTGATCTGAGCCGTTTCTTGCAAAAGATCCCACTTCCGACCGGAAGTGGGATCTTTTTTGCTGTTCAGATGATAAAACCGGGTCGCTGTGCGTTATAGAGAGCGAAAGGCAGAGAACAGACTCCCCCGGCGGGCAGAAGTCCGCCGGGCCGGACCCCTGCAAAAAAAGGAGGTCGATTTTTATGTACCACATCCCGGAAGTAAGCGTCAGCGTAAACGGCAAGGAGCAGATCATGAGCGTGCTGAGCCGCGATCTGATGTCCAAGCGCACCATTTATCTGAACGGCGAGATCAACGACGAAACCGCCCTGAGCATCATCACCCAGCTGCATTATCTGGAGGACAATTCTCAGGAGCCTATCACCCTTGTGATCAACAGCCCCGGCGGCTCGGTCTCGGCCGGGCTGGCCATCTACGATGTCATGCAGGCGCTGTCCTGCCCGGTGACTACGGCCGCCGTCGGGCTGGCGGCCTCCATGGCGGCACTGGTGCTGGCAGCCGGCACGAAGGGCCGCCGCTATGCCTCGCCCAACAGCCGCATTATGATCCATCAGCCGCTGGGCATGGCGCAGGGGCAGGCCACCGACATTCAGATCGCCGCAGAAAATATTCAGCGCACCAAGTACAAGCTGGCCGAGCGCCTCGCTGTCCATTCCGGCCACACGGTTCAGGACATCCAGCAGGATTGTGAGCGTGACAGCTGGATGGACAGCAGCGAGGCTTTGCGTTACGGTCTGATCGACCACATCGGTTTTCCCTGCAAGGAAGAACAGGAGGCAGCAATATGAATCAAATTCCCGCACCCATCGGCATGGAACCTCTGGTGGACGCAGTGCAGCAGTGCTGCTTCCGCGCCCAGCAGTATCATCGTCTCGGCATCCAGCCCGGGCATTTCATCCTGACACTGGATGAAGGCAACGGCCGCACCACCGCAGCCAACTACCTGAGCCGTGCCTTTGCGCAGGCCGGTGTACGCAGCTTTGGCGGACTGGATCTGATGTTGGAATATCAGCTGGACGGCAGCATGGATCAGCTCTGCCAGACGCTGCGCAGCATCCGCGCCAGCGCCGTGTACACCAACGAGTACGAGGGTGTCATTGCCTGGGACATCACCGTTCTGGCCGCACATTTCGGCGAAGAGCAGACCCGGCTGTTTTTCCGCGAGCTGCCCAGTATGGCAGCGCATGCCACCCTGCTCTTTTTCCTGCCGTCGGCACCGAACCGCAGCCAATTGCTCCTGATGGAAAAGATCAGCGCCCTGCTGGACCCGAATCAGATGCACTGGGTCCGGATCCCGCCCTATACCGAGCAGACGTTGGCCGGCATCACCCGCCAGACGCTCATCGATCAGCTGAACATCCGTTTGGAAGATCTTCCCGAAACGGATGCGATCCTGCAAAAACTGGTGCACCAGACCGGCACCCGGAACGCGCGTCAGGCGGTGCGGCTGGCCTGCACGCTGGCCCAGCAGGCTGATTTTTCCGAGTTTATTCCGCTGCTGAATCTGCAGAAACTGAAAACCCTGTATTCTTCTCTGAAAAAGGAGGTTCGATAATATGATCCGTGGAGAAAGCTGGACAAAACAGGAGAATATCAAAGCAGCGCTGTCCCTGGCGGGACAGGCGGGCGGCGGCCCGGTGCTGTACTGCGAAAACAACCGCTGCTGGGTGCACGCCGGGGAGAGCAACGGCATTTTTCTGGGTGTGACCGGTGCCGGAAAGTCCTTTTGCGGCACCCAGAATCTGGTGCGCAGCCTGATCGAGGCGCAGGAGTCCTTTTTGGCTGTTGACCCCAAAGGCGAGCTTTACCGCCGCAACGCCTGCCGGATGAGCAAGGACTATACCGTACATGTCATCGATTTCCGCAATATGCTGGCATCCGAGTGCGTCAATGTGCTGAGCGCCCCTGCGGAGCTGTACTTATCCGGCGACCCCATGCGCATGAAGCAGGGCGGCGAAATGCTGGAAGATCTGGCATACACGCTGTATGCAGAAAGCAAGAGCGATCCCTTCTGGATCAACAGTGCACGCTCGGTATTCATTGCCGCAGCCTATGCACTGATGGAGTGCGCCCAACCGGAAGAGATCAACATCGCCAGTGTCCAGAACCTGATCATGCAGGGCGACCGGCACTATTCCGGCCACGGCAGCACCGTTTTCGGCCGGGACACCTATCTGGAGCACCTGATGCATCATCTGCCGGAAGATTCCATCGTGAGCAGTGAGCTTTACAGCTATATCAGCACTGCCTCGGATACGCGCGGCGGCATCCGCTCCACAATGCTGGAGGGTCTGTCCCGTTTTCTGCGCAGCAATGTGCTGCGCGGCTTTATTGCCAACGATGATCTGCACATCAACGCGCTGGACGTGCAGAAGCCTTTGGCCATCTGGCTGATCCTGCCTGACGAAAACCCGATGTATTCTCCACTGGCCGCAGTCATCATCGACCAGATCATGCGGCATTTCGTCAGCCTTGCGCAGGAGAAATATAATGGCCGCCTGCCCCGGCGGATGAACTTTCTGCTGGAAGAAGCCGGCAACATCGGCCGGATCTCCTCGCTGAGCCGCATGATGGCGGCCGGGCGCTCCCGGAACATCCGCACTTTCATCGTGCTGCAAAGCCTCAAGCAGCTGGAGACCATTTACGGCGAGTCCGAAGCGGAGACCATCCGCTCCAATGCCGACCTCACGGTGATGTACCGCACCAACGACCTCTATACTCTGGAAAAAATGAGCAAGCTCTGCGGCGACCGTGTGTCGGACGACCGCGTGGAGCACGATTCCTGTTCGCTCATCACGCCGGCACAGCTGGCCTCCCTGAAAACGGGGCAGGCACTGGTCATTCTGCACGGAAGCATTAAGTTCGTGACCGAACTGCCTCCCTGCACCACGGCCTTTGACCCCAGCGGCTGGCAGGAGCCCCAGCCCCGGCAGGATCTGCCGCCGCACCAGAAGCCGAAGCTGTTTGATCTTGTCCATTATGTGGACAGAAAAGAGGACCCATTGCTGGACCTTATCGAGGAGTATGAAAGCACGGCTGACGACCTCTGTTCTTTCATCACCAGCTCCCTGCAGGACTCCCACCCGAAGCATCCGTTCGACCTCGACCCCAGCAAGAAATATCAGGTCGTGATCCAAAGCTGGAACGGTCGCTTTATGCGCGGATTAAAGATCCTGAAGGATCACTATCACAGCTCCTCTCTCTCTGACCTCAAAAACGCCGTAGAGACCCTGCCGTACGCACTTCCGTTTGACGACAAAGCCGACGCGGAAAAGATCTATCATCAGTTGAAAGAAGAGGACATCAAGGTGGAGCGCTTCGGCTTTGAGGCCGATGACGCATGACCCCTTTGCCGCAAAGGAGGAATCATCATGAAGTTCAACAAAGAAACCCTTGCCGGAGCAGTTTTCGTGGTTTTTCGCTTTCTGCTCTGGCTGCCTGTGCTGGCAGCGGCGGTGTTTTTCGGCGCGGCGCTGGGCGACCTGCTGGTCTCTTTCGCTGCGGAGCATCTGTCCCCAGCAGCTGTCGGCATTCTGGCAGGTCTGCTGACGCTGGCTGTTGTGCGCAGCAAGACCCCCTTGCATACGCCGTTTGAACGGATGGAGCAGTTCAAGCAAAAGCATCACCTTGACCGGCTTGCTTCCTTTCAGCTGGAGTTCACCCTGCTGTGCATGGTCGCTTTCTTTCTGAGCATCTCCGGCATCGCAGTTTTTTCTGCCGCCTTTGACAGCCTGTGCGCCGAAGATCTCATTGTCCCTGTCGGGTGGATCGTGTGTACCTGCCTGTGCCTTTTTGTCTCCTCCTTTTTCATCTTCAACCTTTTTGATCTGGTGATCCTCTGGAGCGCGCTCTCCATCCTTGCAGTAGGCTGTGCGCTGCTCGTCAGTTTTCCCTCATACGCCGTATATGTGCCGTTGACTGCGGCTTTTGGCGCTGCCGCCCTGTTTCTGGGCGCAGCGGCGGGGCCTGCCTTTCTGAAAAAAATGGAAGATGACGCCGCGCTGTTTTGTATGTTGCGCCGACTGCGGCTGGCAGAAATTGCCGTCTATCTGCTTTTCCTGCTGCTGGGGCAGAATGGCATGCTTACCCTTTCCGGTCTGCGCATCAACCTGTTCCTCACAAGCATGATTTTTCCTCTGATCGTACTGGAGTTCTGCACCCTTGCTTTTTTGCAGCCCTTCCGGCATCGTCGGCTGGAAGCCTGTTTTGCGGCATTGTTCCACTGCATCCTGCTTTACTGCGGAGGCTGCCCCGGCGGAGATCTGCTCCTGACCGCAGCGCTCTGTGTACTGGTTCTTCTGGTCACTGCGCCGCAGCCCCATCCGCAGCGCCGGAAGCGCCCTGCTGTCCGGCATCCGGGCCTGCTTCTGGCGCTGGGCGGGGCAGCAGGCTTTCTTCTGCCCTACGCCGCAGCCTTGTGGAACGCGTTCTGTGACTGGTGCGGCGGGCAGTTTGCAGTCGGTCCCCGCGGGCCCACATGGTCGGAAGTCGCCGCCAATCAGCACTGGCTTCTGGTCGTCAGCTCCGGCAGCGCCGGCACAAACAAAACCACTCTGGCTTTCTTTGGGCAGATCCTGATCGCGGCAAATCGTCTGGGGCCCGCTGCTGCGGTGCTGTTTGCCGCACTGCTGGCCCTGCTGCTGTTGGGCGGTATGGCAGCAAACCGCGGCGATCCCCGCCGCAGCACCATGGCGGTGCTCATTGTGAGCTTTTTTGCCACCCAGATGCTGCTGCACACCCTGGCCTGCACAGGCGTGCTGCCCAGCTTTCTTGGCCTGAACCTGCCCTGGCTGGACGAATACGCGATCAACGGACTGCTTGCCCGCTGCGGCTGCATGTTCCTTACCGGACTGTTGATCGCACCCCCGCAGACCGCTGCGCAGCCGCTTTTGCTGCCGGAGCAAATTGAAATGGAGAAGGAGATCCGCTATGACGAAGCATAAGATCAGCCGTCGTGATTTTCTGGCCGCTCTGGCTGCCGGTACCGCTGCCGCCACAGCCTGTGGGCTGCATCGGACGTTTGCAGAAGCCAGCCACACCTTTGAATACTGGGTGCTGAACCGTGAACTGTCCTTCCGCAGAACACGGGAAGGCATCATTTACAGCTGCGAAGGCTATCCGCTTACCGATGGCGAAACTTCCTCCCCGGGATTCGACAATCAGACGCTGGACCCGGCGTTTGACTGGTTTCTGGGCCGCAATTTTGGCGATCCCGACAACGGTTTCGGCCTGCGCCACATCCTGTACGACACCCTGTATGATCCGCAGCTGGGCACAAACGGCTACGGCCAGCCGGTCTGCCTGAGCCTGTCCCAACCGCTGCAGGATCTGGTGTATCATCAGCTGCCCCCAAAAGACTCCTCCTTCGGCGTCGGCCGCTGTTTTACCATCGTGCGCCAATCCGGCGAAACGAAGGCTTGGGCAGAAAATTCTCTTTCGCAAAGCGTCAACGACCTGTTGTTTTATTACTGCCCCGCAGTCAGCTATTCCTCGGGTGCAAACGTCCTGTGCAATGCGTCCGGGGCTTTGGAGATCGTCACCACTGCCGCACTGCTGGAGTATGATATCCCCTTTGCACCGGATGCTTCCGCAGAGGAAAAAGCTGCACTGGCGGCAGAAGCTCTGGACAGCAGCTGCTACTGCGATGTGCTGCGGCGCTATCTTGCCCCGGAAGGACTGCTGTGCCCGCTGCCCAACGGCGCACTTTTGCAGACAGACGGCGGCTTTTTGCTCAACGACGAAGATCTTGCCACGCAGGAAGCTTTCCGTGCCGCTTATTCCCGCATCGCGAATGGTGCCGTGCTGTGCAGCCTGCTGCTGCCCCTGCTGTGGATCGAAAGCGTTGCGGATGGCTGCCTGCGTTTTCAGTTCGAATGCCTTGCGCCGAACGATCTTCGGCGCACAGAGCATGGCACGACCCCGGCCAACAGCACTCGGCAGGTCGGGCTGCCGGAAGAAAAACAGGCACAGCTGGCCGAAGTGTTCCGGCACCGGGCCGAGAGTTTGGGTCTGCGTGCACCCGAGGGCGCACAGCTGGCGGCTGTGGACACCGGCATCTGCTGTACGGAAAACGGCGAGGAGATGCACTGCCTGTATCTGCACTGCAAGCTGCCCTCCGCTGAGACCGGTTACAGCATCCTGCTTGGGCGGGCATCGAATGCCGATCAGAACCTTCTCCGTGATGCACAGCAGATTCTGGATACGCTGGCCGGGTAGTGCGAAGCGTGAACTTTCTGTGAAGTTTTTTGTAAGAAGTCATCCTTCTGTGTCGGATTTCGTTCATCAGAGTGAACGAACCACCCCAGAGAACCAAGGAGGCGAACCGACATGAAGCATGACCGCAGACAAACGCCCCGCGAGGCCGTCGATTTGAACAACATCGACGATGATGCGCAGGGCACTGCACCACAGGAACAGAACCGGCTCCGCATCGCGCTGGGCCATACAGCAGCGGGGGTCCTGCTGCGCTGGCTGAGCTGTCTCTTTCTGTTCTGCATTCTTTGTCTTGCCCTCCTTTTCCTTCCGGTCGCGGAAGGCTTTGTGCAGCTGCTGCAAGCGCTGGCAGCGTTCCCCGCTATGCTGCCGCTGCTCCGGGATGCCGGGATCGGAGCCCTGACCCTGACGGCGGCTCTTGCAGGCTGCGGCGTGGCCGGAAAGCTCTTCTGCCGGCTCTGGAAAAGCCACTGTCTGGACAGGCTGCTGGACGGCCTTATCGCCATTCTGCGGTTCCTTGATATCCATTCGATCGATAAAAACGAGCAGTTCCCGGAGCCAGACAAAGGCAAGCCGACGCCCAAACCTGCCGCCCCGCCAAAGGAAAAGGATGCCATTCCTTCCGACCTGAATGGTCTGCTGGACGACCTGTTTAAGGCCGCCCCTTCCGCGCAGCCGCAGGACGCGGACGAACCACCCACCCGCATCCAGAAAGGAGCATGACACTATGACAAATTCCAACGAAAGCATCAGTTGGCGGCAGCACGCCAAGCTCTGGGTCTTGCAGGGCATCCTTCTGGTTGCTGCGGGCATCAGCCTGTTCAGCACGATGGCGGGTTTTCATACCGTGTTTTTTCCAACCTCGGCGATGGTGGCGGTGCTGGCCAGCCTGCTCGTGCAGGGTATCGAGCTGGTCTGTGCGGAGCGCTTCCATCTCGCCGGCTGCGCCGCGTTCTTGCTCTCTGTGGCATTCAGTGCTATGAGCTTTATCAACATCGGCACACCGACCTCTGTATACATGCGCCACGCCATGACCACATTAAACAGCGCCTACTCCACTCAGCTGTTGCCCGATGTGCAGTCCGCTATTTCTTCCGACATGGGCAGCCTATACAGCACGATTTCCGGTGAACTGACAGCCCTGCGCACTGAAGCACAGGCCATGCAGGAACAGAACACCGCCAGCAACATGCTGACCGAAGCCGATTATGCCCTCATCCGAAATCGCTATAACGACACGCAAAAGAAGCAGACCGAATATTTCGAATTACAGCAACTGATTGAGTTGCTCCAAAATAACGACCTTGAGCGAGCCTATGCGCTGATGGATGCCATTGAAGCAGAAGAGGGAAGTGGCGCCACTTTGAAGAAACTGAAGGCCGACGTCCGCTCCCTCCGCATCCGGTTGCAGGCTCTCAACGCAGATGCCGCCACCACCGCAGAAGAGACGGCTCACGCCATCCAATTACTCCTTGCACAGGCCAGTGTTGATACATCGGCGTTGTCCGAGCAAGCCGACAAGCTCATTACCGCCGCTCTGAACGCCGGGCTCAAAACCGACCCGCTCCCATTGCGGGACCACCTTGAACGCTATCTTCAGCTTGCAGAGCTCAACCGAACAGTCTCCGACCATGTTTCTGCGGAAGCGGCATTGCTGGAGAGCGTCGAGCAGGCCGCTGGCGACCCGGATGCCGATGCTGCATGGCAGCAGGTACAGGCGCTGTGGAGCCACGAGCTCGGCAGCCTCCGTACGGAGTTGGCAGGGTCGGTGCTTTCTACCCGGACGGAGCACATGCAGACGGTCGATGACCTTACCAGACAGATCCTGGAGGGCGACCGCACCCTGGTGCAAAAAGCCATTACGATGCTGTGGTACAACCACGATCTTACTTCCATTGGGGGCTGCATTCTGGCAGTTATGTTGGATGGAATTTCTGTTTATTGTGTTCAATCTGCCCTTGAAATCCGCCGACAGATCGCCCAGAGCCGCGCTTCTTCCGCCAAGGCTGAAAGCGCCGCCTGACAGCCGTATTTTTCACCTATCCCGTTCAAAAAAGAGGAGTGATCGAGAATGAAACTCGTGTTGTTCGTTGTATGTATTGTTGCTACTCTGCTTATCGTCTTAGTCTTCCTGGTAACGCTGTATCACAGCAACGGCCGCAATGAGGTCCAGCGCAAAAGCGCACAGTTCAAAAAGGACGTCGAAAACCGGCTTCAATATGCCGTTCATTTGGGCGATGACACGTTCATTCTTGACAAGCAGGACAAGCTGCTGGTCTATCAAAAAAGTGCCAAAAACCCCGAGAAGTTTTTGCCGCCACAGGTCATCGGGCTGCCATCTGAGGGCGACTTTATCTCGATCCTTCCCTTTGGCGGCCTGCCCAGTGAAGGGGGTAATTATTTAACACTACGGAAAAATGGCTATAATTCCAAGTTCATCTCCCATGACGCACCCCTTTTAATTTATCGCAGCCAAAAAGACGATCATTACTACTTGAAGCTGAACGGAAACAACCAAAATGCCAGTCGTTTTCAGGGGAAGATCATCGAGGATGAGATCGCACTGGATGATGTGCTCACCCGTGACCCGAGCAAGGCGAAGCTCTTTGAGCTGTGTGGCAGCCCTCTGGCCTTCGTGCTGCTGCCCGGCGATGAACCGGAGACAGAGCCGCAGAAGGCAGACCTCAACAACATTGAAACCGAGCCGCCAAAGCGCTCCATGGGGGACAAAATCCAAGACCTGTTCCAGCACGATGCCGCACCGAAAAAGCAGTCCCGCCGTCCGACATTCAAAAATTGATCCAGCGCCGAGAGGAGGAAGGCCACATGTTCCGTCATAAGCATAAGCACCCTGCATTCAAAGCCCTGCGCGACACGGTGGCCTTTGTCGTTCTCTGCGCTGTGCTGGAATGGTACGTCTCCCGCACGGACGGCGCAGAAGCCGCTGCGGCTTTCCGCACCGTATGGCCAACTCTGGCCGTCTGCTGCGCCGGTGGAGCCCTGCTGGTTTACTGTGCAGGGGCCGCAGCCCTTCCGCTGCGGGTGTCCGCCATCTTCAGTGCCATGGGCATGGCCTTGCAGGTAAGCCTGCACCCCGCAAACGCAAATGAACTGAAGATTTTTTGCCTGCTGTCCTTTGTGGGCTGCATCTGCACCGCCCTTGTTTTTGCACTGCTGCGCGTGATGCCGCAGACCGTTGTCTATACTTTTTGCATTATAACAAGCGTTGTTTCCTTCCTATTTTTACGCGTCTTTTCGAAACCAATCAATAGCACATGGGCGTGGGTGTCGGTTGCAGGGCACAGCTTCCAATTGACAGAGGCGCTCAAGCTGATCCTTGTCATCGGCTTTTCTGCCGCCGTCACCAATGATGCCTGGAACGAAGGGGTCCGCTTCCGCGCCGCGCTGCTGCTGCTCGCCGTATACGCCGGAGGATTTTTTGTACTAAACGAGCTAGGCACGCTGCTTGTCTGTCTTCTGGATTGCGGGGTCATGGCGCTGCTTTATTGTTCGATAAAGCACACGCTTTCCCTCGTTGCGTTTGGTGCCCTGACGGGCGGGTCAGGCTATGCGCTTTTAAAACTAGGGATGCAAAACCCGGCAGGGCCTTTCCGGCTTGGGCAGCTGGTATACCGCAAACTAGCAGTCCGGCTGCACTATTTTGGAATCAGCGATTTCTCCACACTCTCGTCAAAAGAGGTCAGCAGCTCCGCGTACCAAGCGTATACCACATGGCGCTCGTTGCTTCTGGCTCGTCCCATGGGGGCCTCGCCCTACCGGGTCAGCACACCGGTAGCAGATTCCGATTTGATTTTGGCAACACTGGCGAATAGGGGCGGCTGGATTTGTCTTCTCCTGGCTCTATTGGGCACGTTTTTGCTTATATTGGCCAGTTTACTGCTTAGTACGCGCTGCGGCGGCTGGCTGAGCTGTGTGGGCACCGGTGCAGGCTGTGCTGTCGGGTTAGCCGGGCTTGTCAATTTATTCTCTACGGCCAGCCTGCTCCTCATCGGCGTGCAATTTCCCTTTCTGGGCGCAGGGGGCAGCAGCTTCATCTGCTCTTGGGCCGCGATCACCCTGTTGCTGTGCAGCACGATTCCTACACGGCAGGGCAGCCGGGAGCTGCTCGCTGCATCACAAATCACAGAGGAGGTATCATGATGATGAACCGCCGTCTTTTCCTCAGGCTGCTTTTGGCCCTCTGTTCCGCAGTGGGAATGTCCGCAAGCGTTTTGCTGCTGCTCGAACGTCTGGGGCTGCTGGACAGCGCCCAGCGGCCTCAGATCGAAGCGCAGCGCGCCGAATTTGAAAAAGCCGCCCGGAAGGCAAACAGCATCGAGGGCGCGATCGTCTCCCGCGATGGGATCCCTTTTACAAGCGCTTCGGAGCCCGGAAAGCCCGCACTGGTGACCGCACTCTGCTACAGTTCTCTTGTTGGCTACAGGACTTCCACTTCCTCTTCCGGTCTGCGCCGTGAATTTGGTGATACACTCTATTACGCACGGGAAGAGGGGGGCGGCACCGCAGACCGTCTGGTCATGACCATTTGCGCAGAGCTCCAGCAGATCGCATACGATCTGGTAAAGGGGCAGGGAAGAGGCGTGTGCTGCGTAGCGAATGCCCGGACCGGCGAAGTCTATGCATTGGCGTCCTGCCACGGGGACGTGGAGCTGGATGTGAATCATTTCTCAGAAAACTACGCGGTGTACGCGGAACAAGAAGGCTATCTTCTCCCCCCATGGCTGGATGTGAACCCTCCCGGCTCCGTAGCAAAGATCTTGACAAGTGCCGCCGCTATGGAAGCCGGCGTAGATCTGACGTATGAGGACAGCACAGGGGAGTACAAAGGGATCCGCACCGCCTCGCGAGCTCCGGGCGGTTCTCTGGATTTGTACAAGGCAGCCAGAACGAGTAACAATCCGTATTTTGCGGTACTCGCGGACAGAATGAGCCTTAGCGATTTGATCCGCGCACAGGAAGCCTTTGGCATCAACCAGAACTTTCTTCGTCTTGGCACTTCCGTTCTCCCGGCAGAGAGCACCCTGACCGCCAACTCTGCCCGCAGTGAAGCACGGCTTCAAGCCATCGGGCAGGGCGGTCTCTCGGTCTCACCGCTGACATCCATGGCATGGCTAGGTGCAGTGGCCACGGGCGAATTGACGACCCTCCGCATTGCAGACCATTTTGAGCACACCCTGCCTGATGGAAGCACGGAGGAGACCCCTCTGCCGGAAGCATACGAGGTCGAGCACCGCAGCTTGAACCTCCGTCCCGAGACCCTGACGACCTTACAGGACGTCTTTTCGGAAACGGCAAAATCCTATGGGCTGGCCCTTTCAGGAAACGCCCGCGTATTCGGCAAAACCGGAACGGCGCAGGTAGGCGCTTCCGGGCTTTACACCATCTATCTGGCGTTTTCTATCGTTTACCCGGACGGCAACGCCTATGAAGCCGTTTTAATGCGGGAAAAGTCCAGCGAAATGAGCAGTGTACTGAAGCCGCTGGCAAAACAATTGCTTGCCGCCATCGACCGTCTGCATCCCGCGTGGGAGGAAACAACATGAAAATTAAAATCAGTGCCTGCACCGCCAAAGGTTCCCACATCGAAAATCAAGACTGCCTTTGTGCCACCGGCTTATGTCCCGAACAGACAAGCTTCTGGGCTGACCGGAAGGAAGTGGAAGTTCCCTTCCTTTATGCCGCGGTCTCTGACGGTATCGGCAGCGGCGCAGCGAGCCAGTACCTCGCGCGCCTTGCCTGCGAAACATTTGCCAAGGCCGTTGAGGCTGTCCCCCCTGTTTCTCTCTACGACATTCCGGGCGGCGGCGAACTCCATGCTGACCTGCCTTATTGCGGGGTCCTGAAAGCCGCGCATGCCGTATACGACGCTTTGCAGACCCTCCACGCAGAAGGCGGCTGTACACTGACCGGCTGCTGCCTGACTGCCCCTGCTCCAAACCCGGACCCGGATATCCAGCCGCACACACACTTTTCGATGGCCTCGGTCGGCGATAGTGCCTGTTTCTGGTATCGACCGCACCGGCAGGTGGGCGAACCGGTTCAGCTCCTTAATTACCCGCAGAACCTATTTTATAGCCGAAAGAAAGCGGGGCTTGCGACCAGCATTTTCGAAAAGCGGATTTTACAGGCCTACCTTGGAATGGCGGCGGAAAAGCTGGAGCGGTCACGGTGTATCCAGATCGTTAATATAGACGATGTGTGGCCGGGCGACCGATTTTTGCTTTGCAGCGACGGCGTTTATGGGCAGCTGCCGGAAGCACTGCTCAAAAAGCTGCTGGGGATGCGGTGGGTCTCCGCAAACACATTAGTAAACGCCGCCACGTTCGTCCCGCACAGCGATAATGCCACCGCTGTGCTGATCGATATCTTATAAAAAAGCAGGGGGAAGTTTTATGGAGATCGTCAAGACAGAAGCAGAGGAGCGCACCTTTGTCCAAAAACTGTTAGACACCTCATGGCCCGCCCTCCACCCTATAGTCGGGCAGCTCCTTGGACGAGGTGGTCAAGCTGTGGTCTATAAACTGACGTTTGCTGATGGGCACAGCGAAGCGCTGAAGGTGATCGATACCTCCGTCTACCGGGACCCCGCCCGGCGGAAGGATGCCAACCGCCGGGGACGTTCAGAGATTCAGCACCATCAGCAACTGACTGCCAAGACCGAAACCGTGGTCAGGCTTTTCGATACCGCTTCCATCCCTCTCAGCCGCGAACGCGGTCAGGATGCCCCCATGTGCTTCCTTCTGCGGATGGAACTGCTCACACCCCTTGACCCCAAAAATCTGGTCGCACTGGACCCGGCAAACCGGGAGAAAGCCGTTCTGCAAATCATGCGAGACGTTTTAGAAGGACTGTGCCAGACCGAGGACGCAGGAATTGTACATAGGGACGTCAAATGTGGAAACATCCTCCTGCGGCACGATCCAGCCACCGGCCAGAGCCGCTTTGTGCTCAGTGATTTTGGCTTGGCAAGACCATTCCATACACGAACCGACCGAAGTTTCTTCACCGTCTGCGGTTCCAGAGACCACATAGCCCCCGAGATCATTCGGCGCGGAAAGCTTATTGCCGGCAGATCAGACATTTACAGCGCCGGTGTGATGCTGTTCCACCTGTTGTTCCCACAGAACGACGACTATTTTGATCCCGTTGGCTTCCGGCAGAAGTCCGCCGATTTTCCCTTCAGCCCGGAGATCAAGAACCTGCTTTTCAGCCTGACCGAAGTTTCCCCCGCCAGCCGGCCATCCCCAGCCGTTGCACTGATCGAGGTAAACAGGCTTTTGATGCAGCGCGATGCGGAATATTTCCGCTGCATCCGACAGCAGCTCCTTTCCGATCTTGCTCAGAGCCGCCAGCCCGCTCCCGAATTGATGGCCGCCATGCCGGAAAGCGAAGCAGCACACCTGCTCCGCGCCTGTTCCGCAGCGCTGGCCGATAACACACACCAGATGGCGGAGGAGCTTCTTCGCGGTGCTGCCGCACAAAATAACAGCGGCTGTGCGCTGTACTATCTTGCCGTACTTTTTTTCCAGAATCGCTCGTGCCGCCAAAAAGCGGCAGAACTTTTTCGTCTTTCTGCCAGTCGCGGGTATCTTCCCGCATGCAGCGCTCTAAAGGGTGAAAAAATCGATTCAGCATCATTTCTGAGCAACATATTACTTGCCGTATAGGCATCAAATTTTAACGGCTCAACGGCTTCCCGGATGATCGGGCAAGCCGAACAGGTTCATCATGCAAACAACGAAAAACAGGGCGTTCCCCGACGGGGGAACGCCCTGTTTTACATATCGCTATTGTCTGTGGTCTTTCTTTACCCTTTTCGTGTAAGATGAAGCTGCACGCTGGGGTAATCGCCAAACAGCTGCGGCA
>OIXW01000146.1_pt1 | contig 20340 bp, 15 predicted proteins | sample 1587951 | NCBI WGS metagenome assembly OIXW01 (sample SAMN03283239) | human gut metagenome | biome: human-associated habitat; material: feces | host: Homo sapiens | place: Peru | collected 2012
GTTACCCTGTGTAGGTGTATCAATGACAAGATCGATCTTATGACCAAGAATTAAGTCCATAACGTTCGGTGATTCCTGTGAGATCTTATTGATGCGGAGTGCATTTACACCGTGCTCCTGCAGATACTTTGCAGTACTTCTTGTCGCATAGATCTTGTAGCCTAATGCTTCAAATCTCTTGGCAACACCAACAGCTTCCGGCTTGTCTGCATCTTTTACTGTCATGATCATCTGTTTGTATTTTGGAAGTTTTACACCAGCTCCTAAGAATGCTTTGTATAAAGCTTCGTTGAAGGTCTTGGCGATACCAAGACACTCACCGGTGGATTTCATCTCAGGTCCTAAGGAAATCTCAGCACCACGGAGTTTTTCAAATGAGAATACTGGCATTTTAATTGCGATGTAATCTGCAGTCGGAGCAAGTCCCGGTTCATAACCCATACCGCGGATGGTCTCGCCAATAATTACTTTTGTTGCCAGGTCAACAATCGGAATACCTGTTACTTTGCTGATATATGGCACAGTTCTGGAAGAACGCGGGTTAACCTCGATCACGTAAACCTGCTCGTCCATAACGATGAACTGGATGTTGATCAGACCAATAACATGTAATGCCTGTGCAAGACGTTTTGTGTATTCCACGATCATCTCTTTGACCGGTTCACTGATCGTTGGAGCCGGGTATACGGAAATACTGTCTCCGGAATGGATACCGGTACGCTCAATATGCTCCATAATACCAGGGATTAAAATATCCGTTCCATCGCATACGGCATCGACTTCGATCTCTTTTCCCTGCAAATATTTATCTACGAGGATTGGGTGATCCTGTGCAATACGGTTGATGATTCCAATGAACTCTTCAATCTCTTCATCATTGAATGCAATCTTCATGCCCTGTCCGCCTAAAACGTAGGAAGGACGGACTAATACAGGATAGCCAAGACGGTTTGCAACTTCTTTTGCTTCCTCGGCAGTAAATACGGTTCCACCTGCTGCTCTCGGGATCTGTGTTTTCTCCAGAATCTCATCAAATAACTCACGATCCTCTGCTGCATCAACATCTTCTGCCTTTGTACCAAGGATCTTAACTCCCATTTTCATAAGGCTTTCCGTTAACTTGATGGCTGTCTGTCCACCGAACTGTACAACTGCTCCGTCCGGTTTTTCAATCTTAACAATCGCTTCGACATCTTCCGGGGTTAATGGCTCAAAATAAAGTTTATCCGCAATATCAAAGTCAGTAGATACTGTCTCCGGATTGTTATTTACGATAACAGTCTCCCAGCCCTCTTTTGAAAATGCCCAGGTACTGTGAACAGAGCAGTAGTCAAACTCGATACCCTGTCCGATACGGATCGGACCGGAACCTAATACTAATACTTTTTTCTGTGGATGGCTTTCCTCTGCCTCATTCTCACTTCCAAATACGGAATAGTAATATGGAGTTGCAGCTTCGAACTCTGCTGCACAGGTATCTACCATCTTATATGCTGCAACGATTCCGTTCTCATAACGCATGTCGTGAATTTCTGCTTCTGTTTTACCAGTCAGTTTTGCGATCACATTATCCGGGAACTCAATACGTTTTGCTTCTTTTAATAATTCAACCGTCAATGGCTGTGTCTTTAAAGTCTCTTCCATCTCTACAATGATGGCAAGCTTGTCGATAAACCATTTATCAATCTTGGTGATGGCATGGATTTCATCATAACTGAAGTGACGGCGCAATGCCTCTGCGATCACCCAGATCCTTCTGTCGTCTACCACATTTAACTGTTCTCTTAATTCTGCATCGTTAAGTCCTGTAAAATCATAAGACATCAGACTGTCTACATGCTGCTCTAAGGAACGGATTGCCTTCATCAGAGCGCCTTCGAAGTTATTGCAGATACTCATAACCTCTCCGGTTGCCTTCATCTGGGTGGTAAGAGTTCTCTTTGCCGTAATAAATTTATCGAATGGCAGTCTTGGGATCTTTACAACGCAATAGTCAAGCATTGGCTCAAAACTTGCGTATGTTTTTCCTGTGATCGCATTTTTAATCTCGTCTAAGGTGTAACCTAATGCGATCTTTGCTGCAACTTTTGCAATCGGGTATCCGGTCGCCTTGGATGCAAGTGCAGAAGAGCGGGATACACGAGGGTTTACCTCGATCACACAGTACTCAAAAGATTCCGGGTGTAATGCATACTGCACATTACATCCACCTGTGATATTTAATTCTGAAATAATATTTAACGCAGAGGTACGGAGCATCTGATATTCTTTATCACCTAATGTCTGGGAAGGTGCAACTACGATCGAGTCACCTGTGTGGACACCGACCGGATCAATATTTTCCATATTACATACGGTAATGCAGTTTCCATTTGCATCACGCATTACTTCGTACTCGATCTCTTTCCATCCGGCGATACAGCGCTCCACTAAAACTTCGCCGACACGGCTCAGACGCAGACCGTTTGTTAAAATATCTACTAATTCCTGCTCATTGTGGGCAATACCACCGCCGCTTCCACCGAGGGTGAATGCCGGACGCAGAACGACCGGATAGCCGATCGTATTTGTGAATTTGATACCATCCTGCACGTTATTTACAACCTGTGAAGCTGCACATGGCTCACCGATCTTCTCCATGGTATCTTTGAATGCCTGACGATCCTCTGCCTTAAAAATTGTCTCAGCAGTTGTTCCGATCAGTTTTACTCCATATTTTTCAAGGATTCCTTGTTCTTCGAGCTCCATACCAAGGTTTAATCCTGCCTGTCCGCCTAAGGTTGGGAGAACACTGTCCGGTTTCTCTTTTGCAATGATCTTCTCTAACACATCGACGGTCAATGGCTCGATATATACTTCATCTGCGATTTCTTTATCGGTCATAATGGTTGCCGGATTGGAATTCACCAGTACAACTTCCACGCCTTCTTCTTTCAAAGAACGGCATGCCTGTGTACCTGCATAGTCGAACTCTGCTGCCTGTCCGATGACGATAGGACCGGAACCAATTACTAATACTTTTTTGATTTCTTTATTTCTTGGCATACGATTTCTCCTTCTATATATTCGAATTTATTCTCTGCGCTTCACTCGAGCGCACTCGTCAGTTACGACATCATCTCAATGAAACGGTCAAACAGATAACCGGAGTCCTGTGGTCCAGGGCATGCCTCCGGATGGAACTGTACGGTGAAGATGTTCTTTCCAACATACTCAAGTCCTTCGTTCGTGCCGTCGTTGACGTTTACAAATGCCGGTTTTGCAATATTCGGATCCAAAGTATCTGTATCAACAACATATCCATGATTTTGGGATGAAATGTATACACGGTTTGTTTTTAAATCCTTGACAGGGTGGTTTCCTCCACGATGTCCGTATTTCATTTTGTGGGTGTCAGCACCTGTTGCAAGTGCCATTAACTGATGACCTAAGCAGATCGCAAAAATAGGGGTATCGGATTCGTACAGTTTCCTGATCTCTTTGATAATATCGGTACATTCCTTTGGATCTCCAGGTCCATTACTTAACATAATTCCGTCCGGATTTGTGCTTAAGATTTCTTCTGCGGTTGTGTGAGCCGGATAAATGGTCACTTCACAGCCACGATTATTTAAAGACTGGGCAATATTATTTTTTGCGCCGAAATCCATGAGTGCAACACGTTTTCCTGCGCCGCTTAATACTCGTTTTTCCTCACAGGTTACTTTGTCTACGACATTTCCTGTTGTGTAAGCTTTTAATTTAGGAATAATTTCTTCTATATTATAATTCTCGTTTGTTGTGATCATACCGTTCATCGTACCCTTTTCACGTAAGATCTTGGTAAGTGCACGTGTATCGATTCCTGCGATTCCAGGAATATCATTTTTTGTCAGGAAATCCTGGATCGTTCCCTCACAACGGAAGTTGCTTGGCATTCTGGATAACTCCCTTACAATGTATCCGTCCGGCCATGGTTTCTTAGACTCCATATCCGGTGTGATACCATAGTTACCAATTAATGGATATGTCATAACCACTGCCTGTCCCGCATAGGAAGGATCGGTCAATACCTCCAGATAACCAGTCATTGAAGTGTTAAAAACGATCTCACTGATGACTTCTCTGGTGGAACCAATGCTTGTTCCTGTAAATACATTCCCATCTTCGAGTATCAAAAAAGCTTTCATTTGTTTCCCTGTCCTTTCATCTTTTTTTCCCAAAAAAAAAAACGTTTCCGTTTTTTCCTTTTGCTCTACATGAACTATATATGGGCAGTCAAACCGGATATTGCTATCCGCTCCAAAACATACCTTTCTTGTAAGCAAGGGAATGATCTTTGGAACATTCCCTTGCTTAAATTGTAATGAGTTTATCATATGTAGTTGTAATTTTCAACCTTTTTCATGGAATCCGAAGGAAAAATTTTTTTCCAATAAGTCTAACTAATATTTCCCATTACTAATGGATATAAAAGAAACAACACTACTTTTTATTCTTCTTCCGGTTCGTCTTTCGCCCAGCCGTAAGCGTATTTGACCGCTTTGTTCCAGCCTTTCCGTTTTGTCTGGCGGTCCTCCTCACTCATCTGCGGTGAAAACACCTGATCGATACTCTGATTTTTGATGACATCTTCCTTGCTCTTCCAGTAACCAACGGCAAGTCCGGCAAGATAGGCGGCGCCCATCGCAGTCGTCTCAATACAACTTGGACGCTTGACCGGTGCATTGATCATGTCTGCCTGAAACTGCATTAAGAAATTGTTGGCGCTTGCCCCGCCATCCACTTTCAAAGATTTCAATTCTACACCGGCGTCTGCACGCATTGCATCGATGACATCACACACCTGGAGATCGATGGATTCCAGTGTGGCACGGATGATATGGTTTTTGTTGGTACCTCTTGTGATGCCAACGATCGTACCTCTCGCATACTGATCCCAATGCGGTGCGCCCAGTCCGGTAAATGCCGGAACCACATAACAGCCGTGGGTTCCGTGTACTTTTTTTGCCATGTACTCAGAGTCTGCGGAGGAATCGATCAGCCTCATATTGTCGCGAAGCCACTGGATTGCCGCTCCTGCAACGAAAATCGAACCTTCCAGAGCATAGTTTACTTTTCCGTCCAGTCCCCATGCAATGGTCGTCACAAGACCATTTTTTGAAAATACCGGTTTTTCTCCTGTATTCATTAAAAGGAAACATCCGGTTCCGTATGTGTTTTTTGCCTCTCCTGCATGGAAACAGGTCTGTCCAAAAAGTGCCGCCTGCTGGTCACCTGCCGCTCCTGCGATCGGTATCTCATCCCCTAAGAAGGACGGATCGGTGTAACCATAAATCTGGCTGGACGGCACCGGTGTCGGAAGCATGCTCTCAGGAATATCCAGTTCCTGTAAAATCTCCTTGTCCCAGCACAGATCATTGATGTTAAAAAGCATGGTTCTCGAAGCATTGGAATAATCCGTCACATGCACCGCACCCTTCGTAAATTTCCAGATCAGCCATGTCTCCACGGTACCGAATAACAATTTGCCCTCGTTTGCCAGCTCTCTTGCACCTTTGACATTGTCTAAGATCCACTTGATCTTCGTCGCAGAGAAATATGCATCAATGATCAGTCCCGTCTTTTTCCGGTAAACTTCTTCCAGTCCTTTTTTCTTCAGTCCATCCGCAATATCAGATGTTCTGCGGCACTGCCATACGATCGCATTGTAGATCGGTTCTCCCGTCTCTTTATTCCACACGATGGAAGTCTCACGCTGGTTTGTGATACCGATCGCTGCAATATCGGAAGCCGCAGCTCCGATCATGTTCATCGCCTCCACCGAAACGCCAAGCATCGATGACCATATTTCATTTGCGTCATGTTCCACCCAGCCCGGATTCGGGAAAAACTGACGGAACTCTTTCTGCGCCATCGAGCAGATTTCTCCTTTTTCATTGAATAAAATACAACGGTTACTTGTTGTTCCCGCATCTAATGCCATTACATATTTTGCCATGCCTGTTTCTCCTTTCAATTCTGCTGCAAAATGCTCCCCTGTTCTTTTGAACTTTTACCATTTGACTGCACCATAAATCAGACATAAAAATGGGAGATGACACATCGAAAATATACTGCTGCACCCCACAGCAGTATTCCTTTGAATCATCTCCACTCTCTGATTTCTACTCATTTATTCAATTATGTCTGAACTTTTGCTTCCATTGATGGAATCATTATAGCACATGTGCATAAAAAAGCAATGTTTTACCGAGAATTTTTATATATTTTTATTGTGCAGTTCTATTCTTCCCATACCTGGTAAAATTGATTCTGTTTTCCGATACTCAGTAATAAAGAAATTGACTATTTATGCGCCGTCACATAATACTCCGCCTGCGTCTGATAAAGCTTCGCATAGATTCCATGTCTTTCCATCAGAGACTCATGCGTTCCCTCCTCCGCGATTTTCCCGTGGTCAAGCACGACAATACGGTCACAGAATTTACAGCTGCTCATGCGATGGGAAATGTAAACGGCTGTTTTCTCTCCCACAAGGGAATCGAAGTTTTCATAGATTCCAGCTTCCGCAATCGGGTCCAAAGCTGCGGTCGGCTCATCTAAAATGACAAACGGTGCGTCTTTATACAACGCTCTTGCGATCGCCACTTTCTGTGCCTCACCGCCGGATGGTGTGACACCCTCTCCATTTTCCTGATACAAAAGTGTGTACTCTTTCTTCGGCAGCCCCTCCACAAATTCGTTCAGCCCGATCTTCGTAAGCACCTGTTTCAAACGCCTCTTATCCACCTGCCCACCTGCTGCGATATTTTCGTCCAGTGGAAAAGCAAACAGCTTGAAATCCTGAAACACCACGGAAAAAATCTGTAGATACTCCTCATAATCATATTTTTCAATATTGATTCCATTGAGGCAGATCTCTCCCCCGGTTGGCTCATAAAGCCGTAAAAGCAGCTTGATGAGTGTCGTCTTTCCTGCTCCGTTCATACCGACAAGTGCCATTTTCTGCCCAATTTTAAAATCCAGACTGACCTTTTTCAGAATATCATCTGCTGTGCCCGGATAACAGAATGACACATTGCGGAAGGATAATTCATACTCGTTATCATCCCGCTTCTCGATTGGAAGTGTGCCATCATAATGCATGTTCGGGCGTTTGATAAAATCTTCGTAAGTTTTCAGATACTCATTGCGGTAATTGATCTGATTATACTGCATCAGGATATTCTGCACACCGGTCATCATCGTGATGATCGCCCCGGAGTACATAAGCACATCCCCGACGGATACCGCACCGGACATTGCCATAACCGCCACATAGACGTAGATATACCCCGCAAGAAGCTGTATAACAAATGAAAACTTAGCCTGATTTTTCCCCTCGAAAATCCCTTCTTCTGAAAAATAGGATGATGCATTGATACATGTCTCATTTTTTCCACAAAGATAATCCTGCATTCCATAAAGCCTGATATCCTTCGCCGCCGTCTCCGATGTAAAGATTTTAAACAGATAACCATATAAAAAATTGATACGCTCATTTTCATGATTGAGTTCCACCTGTTTTTTCCCAATGCGCTCCGAAACACGAACATTTACCCAGAAAGAAAATGCAAACATCCCTGCTAACAGAGCAGTCATCAGGATTATTTTCCATACTGCAACATGCGCTCCCTGCGCCGACTGCACGATCAGTATAAGAAGAAACACGAGTGCAAACAGAACTTTGACACATTCTGTAAAAAATTTATAAATTGAGTCCAACTGCGCCTCAATATCACCGGCACCATTCACTCCCCCTCTGGTTCTCCGGAAGGCAATCTGATTTTCCTCTTTTTCAATCTCCTCAAACTCCATGGAAAATGCCTTCTCTGCTGTCCGTCTTTTGGTCTCATCGCGGCTTGGGCTTGCGTATTGTTCAAATATCTGATTGCACATTATGTAAACCATCCGTACGACAAGAACTGCTAATATCATGATCCAGACATAATGTACCGCTGTCGTATATTGTTCCAACAGCAGAGTGTCAATGATCCTCGCATAGAGAATGCTGTTGATATAAGAGATACCTGCGCCGCAGACCGCTCCAGCCACGATTGCAGCACCAAGCTGTCTGTATCCTTTCGTCTGGAAAATCAGATAGTTCCACATCTCCTTAATCGACATCTGCCACACCTCCTTCTCCATAATATTTGCTCTGGACTAAAAACAGTTCGTAGTATTTTCCTTTTTGCTCCATCAGCTCCTCGTGGCTTCCACATTCTGCGATCCTTCCATCGGACAAAAGCAATATTTCTTCGCAGAAGCGTGTGGAAGCAAGCCTGTGTGAAATAAACAGCGCTGTGATATCCGCCAATGTCCGGTTATAGATCTCATAAATTTCGGACTCCGCCAGTGCGTCTAATGCTGCCGTCGGTTCGTCCAGCAGGATTATGGACGGATCACGATATAATGCCCTTGCCAAAAGCAGCTTCTGCGTCTCGCCACCGGAAAGGCGCACGCCATCCTGACTTAATTCTTTTCCAAGATTGGTAGAAAGCCCCTGCGGCAATGCTGTCACTTTCTGGGAAAGTCCTGCTTTTTCCAGACATTCCCATACTTTTTCCTCGTCCCACTGCTCGTTAAGTGCCACATTTTCTGCCACGGAATAGGCCAGAGTAAAGGTATCCTGAAAAACAGCTGACTCATGCCTGTAATAAACTTCCCGGTCTAATTCCCTTGTATCGATTCCATTGACATAAACCGTTCCCTTTGTCGGCAGATACAGACCTGATATTAATTTCACAAGCGTTGACTTTCCAGCACCATTTAATCCGACTAACGCCTTGTGTTCCCCACTCTTTAAAGAAAAAGAAATGTCATTTAACACCGGTTTTTCTGCACCTTTATAGCAGAAGGTCACATGGTCAAACACCACTTTCACTGTCTTAAACTGGTTTTGTGGAATCTTTTTCTCACCCGCATCCTCGCCCAGATTCAGAAAATTCCGAAAATCTGTGATATGGACACTACAGTATTTCATCTTCGCAAAACTGTCACTCACCTGTGCAAACCATGCAGAAAAACCTCCGATGATTCCCAGATAGAATACGAACATCGTCAGGGACATTCCATTTTTCAACTGGCTGATCAGATACAGATAACAGATCAGATCCCGTCCAGCTGTCAGAATGGTTTCCAACGATTTTCCGGCAAATGCGATAATATTCTTCTTCGCATTGCGTCTTCTTGTATTTTTGATCGCGATTCCATATTTCCCGATGATCCATTTTTTCAACCCAAAAACACGGATATCCTTTCCGCTTATCGCATCATCAGAAAGCCGGTCGATATACTGCATCGTCATCTCATCCCTGGCATTCTCATCCCTGATTTTATTCTCATACCAGTCCGGCAGACTGTTACAAAATGCACCAATAACAGAGAGCCCGAATAATAGCAAGAGGATCATCGGATGAATGGAACCTGCGATCACCATATAAACGAACAGACCAAGCACTCCGGTTCCAAATGCAGAGACCGCACGCAGCAAGCCCTCAACTCCTGCATTATTATAGCTGACTGCGTTACATGCTTTCTCCTGCAAAAGTTTCAGTTCCGGGTCTTCATACTGCTCCTGTGGTATCTCGCAGATTTTTTTTGTAAACTGCCTCATAAAAAGCTGGGAACGCACCTCTATGTGATGATAGACATGTTTTTGCCTGATATACGTAGCCGCTGCATTCACAAGTGCATAACCCACAAATGCAGAGAGAATTGCTGCAATCACCGTTACTGCGGATAAGCTTTCTCCAAGTAATCCAACGACCAGTGCGCTTAACATGGAACCGATCACCGGCACGATCACTGACAGGATGATTCCGGTTATCATATCTCTTATATAGCTTCTTTTTTCTTTCCATACTGGAGTAAAAACGAATCTGAAATTGCTCCAGAGGGTGTATTTTTTTGTTTTGTACATGTTGCGTCTCCTAAATGTAATCATTTCAAGTGTTGATGCTATATGCTGCGCCGGCATTTTGTGTAATAGAATACTGGAAAGTTTTATTGTATAAGCTCCCAATTCAGGTTTGTAATCAGTTTTTACAAACATCTTGGGATAAGATTAACACAGATTTTTATGTTTACGCACAAAAAATGCACGGATTGCAAAAATCCGTGCACGAGTGGTAATAATAATTTCTACAACATTTTGCTTACAGCGGCAGCATAATCTCCGTCACAAAGACCCCTGCCTCATTTTTCCGATTGATAAAGCCATCATATTTTTCGACAATCAGATTAATCCGTTTCAAGCCATGTCCATGATTGCCCCGCTTGTGCGTAATATACTCCTCATCCAGCTTGCGCACGGTCTCATTGGTGGCATTGCTCACGGAAATATAAAGCTGCTCTTTGAACTGTCCAATATAAAGGCGGATGAACTGCTGCTCTTTTGGCACTTTCTCGCACGATTCCACTGCATTGTCGATCAGGTTTCCGATCACAACACATAAGTCTATGTCTGTCACTGTCGTTTCTTTCGGAACCGTTGCCTTGTAATCGACTGGGATGCCATTATGGATTGCCAGTGAGATTTTGGAATTCAGGATTGCATCCACACCGATATTCCCAGTATCAAACAGGAGATTGATGTCGTCTAAATCAGTCTCCAGCTTATCAAGGTACGCTCTTGCCTCACTGATATCGTCCATCGCAAGGTAAGCTTTTAGCGACTGCATATGATTGTGATAATCATGCCTCCAGCCACGCATGGTCATGTATACATTATTCACTTCTTCGATCTGATTCTTCACAAGCTTGTTCTGGTAGGCTTCCGTGCTCTTCTCATAGTAGGTTTTTATGAGAAGGCGGAACAGGATAGAGGCGGATGCCAAAAGTGCAGCTGATGCAAGAAAAATCAGAAAAATATCTTTGATTTCCAATGTTTGTTTCCTCAAATATGTTTTGTATTGAATGATTTTCCTGAAATGTGGTTGACAGAGTCTCTTTCTTCTTGTATTATTTTGTATAAGAAATGGGTTCTTTTACTGAGTACAACCATTTAGTTGGAAAAGTTTGCTCGTTTCTTTTTTTATTTCTATCACATCATATAAATACATCTTATCATCTCTGGCATGCCGTATCAACATGATTGCCTGAAACACGTTATATTTCTCAATTACTCCATCATCATTAAAAATTGGCAATGCAAAACGGGTTTCATAACGATACCACCCATATTTAGCATCTTTTGTGTGTTTTTCTTTTCGATTTTCCTCATACTTTTTATCAAATGCAATTTCAATCATTTCCGGTATTCCCTGAGCTGCATTCGCCTTCGCCTTTGCGCTTGCGCCCTTTAAGCAATGCGTATAATTAGAGTTTGCATATTCATCTGACAAATCATTTCCAATATAAACAATATCCTTCGTATCCGCTATCTCATAAAATTCGCCAACATATTTTTTCAAATATTTTTCTACATCTTTCCAATTAATATTTCTTTTTCCTTTGAAAATAATGTCGTTGATTAATACAACTCTTTTTCCGTCAAGATCAGTTACAATGCGCACATTTTTCTTCAAGTTATTTCGTTCTCCTTTTACATTTCGCTTTCGTTCTTCATTTTTTAACTTATAGGGGAAAATAGATAGATTAATGTTGAAAACTTATAAGATAAAATTTCTGAAATCTATGTTTTTATTAACTTTACCACATCATCGGCATATTGTAAATCCATTCTTTTCGCTCAAAATAAACAGTCCAATAATATGTATAAAAATAGCCGTACGAAGATATTTCTTTTCTCTATTCGTTAATATCTTCGTACGGCTATGTCAATTATATTTTTTATATCGTGATTTTTAATCCACAGTGTATACAAAAAAATCAGAGACTTTCCTCATTCTCTTCCAAGATGATACTTTATAAACGCTTCATTCACTTCCTTATAGAAACTCCGGCTGACAGGAATGACACTGCTATCCGATAGAACACACTCCGTTCTTCCAATCCTGACAACTTTCTCAATATTCACTGCGTAACTGCGGTGTGTTGTAATGAATTCCTTTGACTTTTCCTGCACACTTTGCAGTAACTCTGAAAATCCAGTCTTTACTGTCACACATTCTCCACTGATCAAAAATAGATTTACATAATGTTTCTGAGCTTCGATATAAATTATATCCTTCAGATTAACACGGACAGACTGGCTGTCCTTTTTCACAAGGATGTAATTCTCCTCCTCTACCTCTTTCTGCGTTCTGGCATAGTCGAGAATCTCCCACAGCTTTTCCTCATCCACCGGCTTCATCAGATAACGGTACGCACCCACTTCATATCCATCGAACACATAACTTGCATCCGATGTCACAAAAACAAGGATCACATCCTTCTCTTTCTCACGAATCTGTCTGGCAAGTTCCATGCCGTTTTGTCCTCTCATGGAAATATCAAGAAAGATCACGTCATAGGCATTCTGCTCTGCTTTGAACAGATATTCTTCCGCACACTCAAACAGGTCTGTGCGAACTGCCGTATTCTTATTTTTCGCCCACTGGTCAATTTTTATTGCAAAAGCTTTCGCCTGTGCAGATTCATCCTCACAGTAGCAGATTGTCATTGTATGTTCCATAATTTTCCTAACTGGTTATATTACCCCACTGCAACTTCCACTCTTTTTCCGCCCTCAATTCAATGATAATACCCGGAAGACCTTTCTTTACCGGTTTCAGCTGGATATCATAGCGTCCTTCGCCAGACTCCCTGTTTGATGTAACAAAAAATCCTCCCAGCAATGCACAAAGTCCCAGCATAAATCCATGTCCTTTTCTTTTATAGTTATATGAACCTATTTGTTTTTGCCAATATCGATTGTGCAGCTCCAAATTTGTCCTGTTCTGCACCTATACATATTGTACGTATCCTACAATTCTACAATAAACTCTTCCACAAGTTTCGCACAATGCTCCGCCGCTTTTTTCTCAAAAGTAGGATAATCCATCTCCGCAGAGTTATCTGCCTTGTCAGAGATCGCACGGAGGATCACGAATGGGATTTCATTTAAGTATGCTGCCTGTCCGATCGCTGCCCCCTCCATCTCAGTGCAGAGTGGGTGGAAGTTCTCGACTAATTTGTCCTTCACTTCCTTATCACAGATAAACTGGTCGCCGCTTACGATCCTGCCGGAGAACACTTTCACTTCCGCATTGACTTTCTCGCACACACTCTTGGCAAGGGATGCCATTCTCTCGTCTGCCGGAAAACTTAAAGTTCCAAGCTGTGGGATCTCGCCTAATGGATAACCGAATACACGCACATCCATGTCATGCTGAAGGACATCTGTGGAAACAACGATATCCCCGATATCGATTTGTGCGTCCAAAGAACCTGCGATACCGGTATTGATGATATGTGTCACGTCAAATAAGTCTGCAAGGATCTGTGTGCAGATACCAGCATTTACTTTACCGATACCACTGCGCACGATGACAACCCCGACACCGTTTAATGTTCCCTCGAAAAATTCCATATTTGCTTTTTTTGTTGTTTTTACAACATTCATTTTCGATTTTAAAGTTTCTACTTCAAGCTCCATGGCTCCGATAATTCCGATTTTTTTCATCTGTTTCTGCTCCATTCTTTTTTTCATACTGTTGATATTCTAACATAAAAATGGAAATTTCGCTTTATTTTTGCGAAATTTCCATTTGTATTTCTCTTTTTATTCACTTGCAGTTCACCAAATGCAAATAAATTTGTATTTCTATATCTTTACGCCACACGGATCTTCTGTAAAATATTTCCAAGTTCTGCTTCCTTCTTCTCGCAGTCGCCCTCGGAAATCTTTTCTGTCACAAAGCCAAGCTCTCCGGTCACGCCTTCTGCCTGTACATACGTAACAGTTCCAAATACTCTTTCTACAGCTGCTTTGTCTGCTGTTGTGCGGATGAAGAACCGATTCTCCCATTCCCTGTAATCTACGAGTTCCAGTTTCTTTGAACTCCACTCGATTGGAATATTTTTGTCCAGATTCTTTGCCATCTCAACGACATCTGCTACAACGGCACTTGCTGTTGGTAATTTTCCTGCGCCGCTGCCGTAAAACATTGCGTCACCTAACACATTGCCATGTACGAAAATTGCATTGAACACACCATTTACAGCATAGAGCGGATGAGATGCCGGAAGTAAAAATGGAGCAACGATCGCTGTATAGCCTTTTGAACCTTTTTTGCTGGTAGCGAGCAGTTTGATCGCTCTTCCCATCGCCTGTGCGTATTTGATATCCGTCGGTGTGATTTTTGTGATTCCCTCTGTGTGGATGTCCTCAAAATCAACCTGCTGTCCGCATACTAAAGATGTTAAAATAGCAATCTTACGGCATGCATCATAACCTTCCACATCGGCAGTAGGATCTTTCTCTGCATACCCCTTTGCCTGCGCATCCTTTAAAACTTCATTAAAATCAGCACCCTTTTCTGTCATCTCAGTCATCATATAGTTCGTTGTACCGTTTACGATACCGGTGATCTCTTCGATCTCATCTGCAGTAAGACAGGAATTTAACGGACGGATGATCGGAATACCACCGCCGACACTCGCCTCAAACATGAAATTCACATTTTTTTCTTTTGCAAGTGCGATCAGCTCTGCACCTTTTGCAGCCACCAGTGCCTTATTGGAAGTTGTCACATGTTTTCCGGCCTCTAACATTGTTTTTACAAAAGTATACGCTGGCTCCACGCCACCCATTGTCTCAACTACAATCGCTACTTCCGGATCTTCTGCGATCACTTTATAATCATGTACGATTTTCTCCTGGATCGGATCTCCCTCAAAATCTCTTAAATCCAGAACATACTTTAATTCCACTTCATCGCCGACGCGGGCTGCAATGCTCTTCTTATTGATGTCTAAAACCTCTGCCACACCGGAACCGATCGTTCCAAAACCCATAATTGCTACTTTTATCATTTTTATTCTGCCTTTCTGTTTTTGTATTATGTAAACTATTCTGTTCTGCCAGTCTGTTTTTATTCTCTCGCCAGAATTTTCACATACTGAATGCCGCCCACACTCTCGATCTTTGTGACCATCTCTGCGACATCACCCGTCTGTGGTAAGATATCAATACTGAGCGTCAGCGTTGCGATTCCATTGACCGGAATACTCTGATGAATGGTAAGGATATTGGCATGAAAATCAGCGATCGTTTTCAATACCCCGGACAGAAGTCCCGGCTCATCATCCATCTGAATGACCATCGTAATGGTCTTTCCCTTTGTTGTCTCGTGAAAAGGAAAAATATCATCTTTATACTTGTAAAAAGAACTGCGGCTGATCCCTACACTCTCTGTCGCCTCCTGCACCGATGCGGTCTTACCGGAATCAATCAGCCTTTTTGCCTCCACTACTTTCAGCAGCACTTCCGGCACTGCCTTCTCTTTCAAAACATAATATTGCATTTTGTCTTTCATGGAAATGAATACCTCTTAGTTGCCAGATTCAACAGATTCTCTTTTGTATATAGAATCTATTCTGTTTGTTTGGGACTTACATCTGTCCTCATGAGGAAGATAATAACACAAAGAGGCTGCCAAGGCAACCTCTTTTCCAGAACATTTCTATATTTTTGTTTCTTGTTCACCAAATTTCTGATATTTAGAACTTGCGGCTTCCGCCTCCATGACTTCTGCCAGAACTGCTGGTATGTACCGTCGATCTGCCGGAATGGCTGCTGCCACCCCCACTGCTTCCACTATTGGTCTGGATCCTCCGATGCGTCACCATCTGGTTGACAAAACGGTCTTCCTGACCGGTCAGGTTAACTTTTCCGAACGCATGGTAATCATACTGGTATCCACCGCCAAATTTCAGACGGTATTTTCCGGTAATTCCAAAAAATACAGCTGCAAACACAGCTGCTGCAAGTACAACTGCAAACAGAATTTCGCCCAACGTGAGTACATGATAATAATGGATCTCGCCTGTTTCTTCATCATAGGTATAAGCGTCAGATGGGACTCCCACCTCATAATAGTACTCTGCATCACTTAACATGGAAGAAAAGCAGGAAGCATATTCCCCATCCACAACATAATCATAACCGTTATCCAGGATATCATCGATCCTGTCGTCATTCAGATAGTAAATGGCTTCTCCCGCAGTCGATATCGTAACCTCTCTGTTATCCATGTCAATGAGGAACACCACGCCATCATCGCCTGTTGCTGTCGTATCATAGAAATCATCCGCATACTCTCTCGCTGTCTTTCCCTGTGCATCCTCGGTCGTCAGAACATAGACTTCCCAGCCTGTGGTCTCCTGCAGATTGGTGATTTCTTCCGAAAGCGACTGCTGTTCCTCATCAGAAAGTAACGCTGCATCATCATACACCGCATCATAAGTATCCGCATAGACCGGTACCGCCGCAAAAAGTGTCAGTGCAGTTACTGCGGACAGAGCGATTCTTTTTCTTAATTTATCTCTCATAAGAAATACCCTCCGATCAATGCAATGATTAAGACAACGACTGCCGAAATAATACCCGTCAGCGTGACTTTTCCGTAGTCTACCGGAAGTTCTCCGAACACTTTTCCTGTCTGCCCGTTCATGGAATAATAGTAGATTTTTCCATCTTTCCCCTTATAGGTAACAGTCCAGACCGGAAGCAATGCGTAAGACCAGTCCTCCTTCTTCGGGACCACCCCGAAAGAGTTGACCGATAACGCATTGTATCCCTGAACAGATTCCCGCATGAGTTTTTCCGCTGAGTTTTTCATCGTAGCCTGCATATTTCCTTCCACTGCTTTCTGCTCGATGTCACGTTTCTCTGCCATGAAACCGGAAAGATATCCCATATTAAAATCTTTCATCTCATTGAACTGATACGGCAGTACCCCTTTCACAAGCTGCACATTTGCCTTTTGCAGTGCGTTCTCTGCAAGATTCTTCAGATCGACCTCACCCTCACGCTCCACATGGTAAAACTTTGTCTCTGTGTACTCGGTGTCTCCGGTTCTCCACACACGGATTTTCTTGCCTTCGCCCTGCAGTTTCCCCTGCAATTTTGCATCATAGATCCAATATGGGAAATAGACACCGCTCAGACATTCGATCTGTTTCTTATTAAAAAATGCCTTTGGAACAAATTTTTTCTTTCCAACATACTCTAAGAAGCGTTTTTCCGCTTCCTTTTTGGAAATTTTAAAGGGAATGACTTTGTTTGGAAGATACTTTCCTTCCAGCCGTTTTCCAAGCACGACCGGATTGTGACAATAATAACAGAACGTGGCTGCTGTCGTTGCATCTGTCACGATTTCTGCTCCACAGGATGGGCAGTTATAAATGACTGCCTCTGCGCCGCCGTCCTCCCCTTCTTTTTTCTTTGTGTCCGCACTCTGTTGTTCGGTTGTTTCCTGCTCTGCTTCATCAGAACCATCCGCTGCACCGGCATCCGTTTCCTCAGACTCTGCCGGCTGCAATGCATCCAATTCCGCCTGGGTAAATTTTGAACCACAGTACTCGCATTTATACTTCTGTGTTTCCGGGTCAAAAATCAGTTCTCCGTCACAGTTTGGACACTTAAAACTGATAACTGCCATAGTTAGCTCCTTGCCTTTCCGCAATTGCTGCAGAATTTACCTTTGTTGACGGTTCCACACTCACAGGTCCACTCCGCTGCCGGTGCAGGTTTTCCACACTCACTGCAGAACTTTCCGGTATTCACGGTTCCACATTCACAAGTCCAGCTATTTGCCGGAGCCGGTGCAGGTTTTCCGCACTCACTGCAGAACTTTCCGGTATTTGATGCTCCGCACTCACAGGTCCAGCTATTTGCCGGGGCTGCTGTCTGCTGTGGTGCTGCTGCCTGCTGTGGTGCTGCCTGTGGCTGTGTTCCTGCCATGCCTGCTGTCATGGCGTTCAATCCTTCCATGGAAGTGTTAAACTGCTGCATTCCCATGCCGACACCCATGAATCCTGTCATCGCACCGCCTGCATTGGAACCTGCGTCACGCACACCTTCTGTTAAATTCTTAACAGCCATACCACGGAGCACACTTGCATCTCCACCTAACATTGCACCTTCATTTCTCATATTGATGAGCTTCTGGGATTCCTCATCATAAGAAACACTTGCAATACCGACTGCCTGGATTTCCATACCACGTGTCTGGTTCCACTCTTCATCGAGTGTAGTCGACATATATTTTCCAAGTTCTCTTGCTTTGGATGTCACATAGGAAATACGTGTTCCGTCTGCGGACATCTGGTTGATGGAGGACTGCAATGCCTCTAAGAACTCTGACAGATACTGCTCGTTGATCTCATCGATCTCCACTCTGTCTGCGTTTCTCGGAATTACTTCTGCATAGAACTGGAGTGGATTGGTGATCTTAACAGAATATGTACCATGCGCTCTTAAGAAAAGCTCAGCATTATAAAAATTATCAAAGTAATTGATCGGATTTCTCGTGCCAAACTTGATCCCTTTAATTTCCTGCAGATTGATAAAGAATACTTTCTGCACAGTTGGTGTCTGACCGCCATATTTAATACGGTTAAAAGAATCCTTTAATGAATCTCCAAACTGTCCGTTAAACAATGATGGCAGGGAAGAGTTATCCACTTTGTAATATCCCGGTTCTGCCGTGTAATCGACTACCTTGCCGCCATCCACTAACATCATGAACTGATTGTCATAAACATGGATGATCGAACCATTGGAAACTGTGTTGTCTGTTCCCTTGGTATTCTGTCCTTTGCGGATCAGCACACCGCTAGTAAAGACGGTTTTGTCGCTCATGTCATCTGCTTCGATGACCTCTAACCACTGATCTGCAAGTGTTCCTCCGATTGCCTGTCCAATTGCCCTAATAATTCCCATAACATATCCTCCTATACGTGATTGTAATCTACTTCATAAAAACGATGAAGCGTCCAAACTTTTAAATTAATCGGTGTGATCGCAAGTCCGCAGTACTCGCAGTACATTGCCCCCAGATTGGTGACCGGTGCACCGCAGTGCGGACAGGTTGTTCCGACAGCATTGTCGATTTTTGCCATCTTCTCATCCTGGATATACATGACCTCAACATTATACTTTGTCTGCTCCAATCGGTTTTCATCCCCTGAAACCACTGTTCCATCTTTCTTTTTATAATGAAGATGTTCCACAGCACTCTGAAATGTAATGATACATTTTCCCTGTTTTTTTTCATAGTTGGAAATCTCCGTCCGATGAATCCGGATCTTTTCGTATACTTCCCGGATTCCTTCCGACCGGTTCATTTCAATTCTATTTTCTACCTGCGCTTTTAATTCCTCTGAAGCATCCCGGATCAGCGAAACATTCCCGGAATCAATTGCCTGCAAAGCGGAAACCAGCATATTCTCAGCCTTATTCTTAAACTGCACCAGATTAAAATCCGGGAAATCCCTCTGGATCTGTGGTTCAAAGATCCGCGTCATCCCGGACACGGATTTCGGGGTGGCTGCAAGCTCATCTGCCTGTTTATTCCATCCCTCCACCAATGAATCTGTCCCGAATAAAGCCTGGGAAACATCCTCTACTTTTCTTTTAATTTTCCGGTATGCATAATAACCGCCACCTGCGAGCACCGCCAGTATGACGATCACCGGAATCCAGTTATTCATCGTCGCCACCTAATCCCTTCGGGCATCCCAAAGATAACCACTTTAAGTACCCGTTGATAAACAGATCTATTTTTCCATCCATTACGCTGTCCACATTTCCGGTCTCCACACCTGTACGGTGGTCTTTGACCATCGTATATGGCTGCATGACATAGGATCTGATCTGGTTTCCCCAGCCGATCTCTGTGACCTCACCGCGGATTCCGGCCGCCTTCTCTGCATTTTCCTGCTCCTTCAACAGATACAGCTTTGCCTTTAACATCTGCATTGCCTTATCCTTGTTCTGGTGCTGGGAGCGCTCATTCTGGCACTGCACGACAATTCCTGTCGGAAGGTGCGTGATGCGGATCGCAGAGGAAGTCTTGTTGATATGCTGTCCACCGGCTCCGCTGGAACGGTAAGTATCAATTCTTAAGTCATCTTCATTGATCTCAATGTCGAGATCTTCCTCGATATCCGGCATAACATCACAGGATACAAAAGATGTCTGGCGCTTTCCAGCCGCATTAAACGGAGAAATACGGACCAGACGGTGTACGCCTTTTTCCGATTTCAGATATCCATACGCATTCTCTCCATTGATCTGGAATGTGATGGACTTGATTCCTGCCTCATCCCCGTCTAACGAATCTAGGACAACCAGCTCATATCCCCTGCTGTCTGCCCATTTGGAATACATACTCGTCGATGATGACCACCACCTTACGCCCCGTCATC
>OIXW01000149.1_pt1 | contig 20204 bp, 15 predicted proteins | sample 1587951 | NCBI WGS metagenome assembly OIXW01 (sample SAMN03283239) | human gut metagenome | biome: human-associated habitat; material: feces | host: Homo sapiens | place: Peru | collected 2012
TGCATATAGCGCATATAAGCAAAAGAAAGTGGATTACCTGTATAATTATTTATAAACCATGAGTCATCTGCTTCTCCAGGTTTCATAAATAAATGCAATGCAAACACAAGTATAAATAAGCATACATAATAAACGCTTTTTTTATTTAATAATTCTTTTATTCTTTTCATGATTCCTTGTCCTGTAAATTATCTTCTTTAACAATATAAACTGGTCTTTTCTTTGTTTCTAAATAAATCTTTGATAAATATTCTCCAACAATACCTACACAGAATATTTGAATTCCACCAATTAATGTAATGATACATACAAGAGATGGCCATCCACTTGTTGGATCATTAAAGATAAGTGTTCTTACAATAATGAAAATAATAAAGATAAACGCTACTAACAACATCAACATTCCCACCACAGAAGCTATTGCAAGTGGTGCTGTGGAAAAAGCAACAACGCCATCAATGGCATAAAGAAGCAGTTTCCAAAATGACCATTTTGTTTCTCCTGCAACTCTTTCAACGTTTTCAAACTCGATCCATTTTGTTTGATAACCTACCCAACCAAATAATCCTTTTGAAAAACGATTATATTCTTTCATTTCTAATAATGAATTGACAAATTGTCTTGTCATAAGACGATAATCTCTCGCTCCATCCATTAATTCTGTATCTGATATCTTATTCATGATCTTATAGAACATTCTTGCAAAGAAGGAACGGATTGGTGGTTCACCTTTTCTTGTTACCCTTCTTGTTGCTGCACTGTCATATCCTTCTTCCTTGATTGCCTTAAACATCTCAGGAAGTAATCTTGGTGGATCTTGTAAATCTGCATCCATTAAGCAAACATAATCTCCTGTACTGTTTTCAAAACCAGCATACATAGCTGATTCTTTTCCAAAGTTTCTTGAAAATGAGATATATTTGACCCTTTCATCTTTAGAGGCAAGTTCTTTAATAACTTCCAATGTTTTATCTTTGGATCCATCATTAATAAATAATAATTCAAAACCTACTTCTTTCATCTCATTCATTACTCTACTCATTTCTTCATAGTAGTAATGTAATGCTTCTTGTTCGTTATAACATGGTACAATAACTGTTATTTTTTCCAATGTTATTCAACTCCTTTGCCTATATTTTTCTTACTTGTTAAACAAAACAAGCCTGCAATTATAATTAAAAAGTATGAGTTAATAAATGTACGCGTATTCGAAGCAAAAATCGAGGCCGAAGCACCCATTACAAGTCTCGAACACAACGCTGCAATTAAAATAATTCCTACTATATAAAATCTTTTTAAAGAAACATATTTATAGATTAAATAAAAACAAAACATTGTAAAAATTGCAAAATATAAAATAATAATATAACTACTCAAATTTAAATAATTAATTGTCTTTATTGTCTCAGTATATCTTGCAAAAAAACAATTGATTGTGCTTAATAACGGTATTTTGCCAGATATTCTTATAATTAAATTAATCAAGCTAAATACAACTAATAATATAAATTCCTTTTTATTACCTTTACTTTGATAAATCAAATAACCCAAACTTAGATTAAAAAAATAAATAATAAATGGGCATGTCAATAATCCTGTACATATCGTAGACATTACTGCAATATAAGACTTGTCAATTAGCGAAAAATATTTAAACTCTGGGTAATAAAGAGCTATTTCTGTTACCTTTCTATTAGCATTACCCGGTGACATCAACTGATAAATCAACATACAAACTGCCATGACTAATATCATATAAAAAATAGTAGATATTTTTTGTTTTTTTATAAACATATAAATCAAATACAATCCAAAAAAACCAATAATTAGTAAGCACATTTGCTCTTGATTAGATGAAAATAATGCGCTTAAAATAACAACTATTTTTTGAATTATCGATAATCTTTCTCCTTGATATGTTCGCGGTATAAAAGAAAGTACATAAAATCCTAAGGCTAAAGGCCAAATATAATTAATTGTCGTTGCGTACCATCCTGCCTGATTTAACATACGAAATGGGAAAAAAATAATAATAAGAATAATACATCCTAACATATAATAATTATGTTTTTTTGCTGACACAATTTTATAAATATCATAGGCAATAAAAACAAACATTAAACTATCTACTATTGTCCATAACCATTCCCCATTCTTTACAAAAAGAATAAGGAAAGCTTCGATAATATTTCTACTAGTCCAAGTCTCCATTCTTAAAATCGTAAAATTTTTAATGCCTAATTGAGAATAATTTAAAAACCATGCATCATCACCAGTTCCTGTTTTTGCAAATATATGTTTTATAAGCATTATCAAAAAGAGAAAAGTATATAAAATGATTTCTTTTTTATTATCTTCTAATATTTTTTTCATTTGTTCTCCTTTTAAGATAATTGATCTATAAATTCTTTTATCTCATTAATAATTCCTTGTTTATCTGCTTTATACTCTTTGGGTATAAAATTATGTGATTCTTTCACAATCTTATCTAAATCATCTAAATCAGTACAAGGAATAATATATCCCAATTTATCATATCTTTCCATAATTTGTACTTGATGATCATTATTTTGTTCCTTATATTTTCCTAGTCTAGGTACAACAATAACTCTTTTCTTTAATTTTAAAGCTGCAACAATGGCACCTACCCCAGCATGTGTAATAATCAAATCTGCAATTTCAATTTGGTGATTCAACTCTTCTTCCGTATAGTATTCTTGACCATAAATCTTTTCATAATTCCCTTTAGTATACCCGAGTTGGACATAAACATCATTTTCTTCAACAAAGTGAGAATTCAATATGGCATTTAATAAACGATCAAAACGTTTATCTTGTGTTCCGAACATAACAAAAATACGCATTATTTCAATCCTCCTCGATATTTAGCATTTGGATAAAGTTTCAACATTTCCTCCCATTGCACTAAAAATAAATCTGCAATTGGATAGACAAGTTTTCCCGATAAAGTTTTCGTTGTGATATTGGCGAATGTTTCTATAAAAATAACTTTTTTACCAAATAATTTGGCAATATAACAAATTGGCACAGTTGTATGTGCTCCTGTTGCAATTACAACATCTGGTTTAACTTTTAAAAACGCTTTGAAACTTCTTATAATAGTAATTGGAAAATTACACAAAAACTTAAACAAATGTTCCTTTGTTCCTGCAGGCATATACCATGAACGTGATTGATTTGTTTTCTTTATTTCTTTCATCATTTCATGATCTTCCGTAAGTAAAAATGAATTATAGCGTTTCATTAATTCATCAAGTTCACAGAGTTCACTATAATGACCTCCTGCTGATGAAGTAAACATGACTCTTGTTTTTAAATCATGAATGTTCATATTTTTAAATGCTTCTAACCATTGTTTACGAACATTTTCATAGCTATAAGAATTTGCTTTGTTTTTAGCGTTTTTTGAAAGTTCTTTAGAAGGATTATTTAACAGCTCAACTAGTTTATTTGCCATTTGATCCAAATCTCTATTTTTAATGATATAGCCATCTTTTCCATCTTCGATAATATCTAACGATCCTTTGGCACTATCAAAAGAAAGACATGGTATACCATAATCCATTGCTTCCAATAAAACGAGTCCAAAACTTTCATAGTGTGATGTTGTCACAAAGACACTTGTATTTTCTAATATTTGTGATTTTTCTTTTCCAACTTTATTTCCATAAAATGTTACAGAATCTGCAATTCCTAGGCGATCCGCTAAAATACTCAAATTATGTCTTTCTTCTCCATCACCGACGATATTTAAATGAGCTAATGGATTTTGTTCTAAAACTTTGACAAAAACACGTAACATATCATCATAAGCTTTTTCACTTGAAAGTCTTCCCATTACTGTTACTTGATTTGTATCAAACTTTGCATCTTCATGATCCACTTTATCAATACACAAAGGTAAGTATATACATTGTGGTCCCGTTAGATACTCTTTATAGAATTCATTGATTGATTTTGATACAGGAATAAACAAATCAAATTTTTTTACTGCTTTATACACTTTTTTTGGATAATTTTTTTGACAATCAGGATGACAATGTTCCCACGCAATGAGTAATTTATTCTTTTGATATTTAGAAAATAATTGATCAAAAGCTAAGGTTGTTGAAATAATAATATCTCCATCGTTATCCTTTGCACATTTTTTGATTAAAGCTCTTTTTTTGTATAAAATCTTTAATGATTTTATACCTTCAAAAAAGATATTCTTTACGTTTTTATACTTTAAGGCATTTTTTATTTCTTCTTTATTTGGTACTAAATCTGTTGATAAATAAGTTACTTGAACCCTTTCATCAATATAAAAAGAAGGCTCACATAATTTATAAACATTTACAATTTCAACATCATAATCATCTACTAGCATATTGGCAAGTGAACAAATTGCTTTTTCAATTCCTCCTACTCTTAAATGAAGAGAAAGAATTGTCACTTTTTTTCTTGGTCTGTTATGTTTATTTACAATTTTTTTATTTGTTCTTAAATAAGCAAATTGACAAGCCATTTCCGCAGATCTTTTGAGTCTATTCAGAAGATGCTTTGAATGATTAAAACAAGTTTGATGATAGTAAAGTTGTGACGCTTTAAGATATCTTAACTTACGATAATGATTGACATTTTTATTGATAGTAACAGAGTGATTGTGAATAACATGCACATTATTTAAAACACAAATATGCAATCCGGCCTGTCTTATCTTAGCACAATAGATATCTTCTTCATAAAATAAGAAAGTTCCTTCATCAAAACAACCAACACGATCAATTACTTCTTTTTTTATTCCAAAAAAACATCCAGATAAGCATTCAACACTTGTGATTTCTCCTTTATAACGAGACGCTGGATATTTTATTAAATTTTTATAAAGTCTATTGATAATTGGATAATTATCATGAATATCATATTTAATACTTTTTTGTTTCCAACCTCTATTTAGTTTTCCATGTTCTTCTATTGTTGGTCCAAACATTTGATAATTATTATCTGAATTCATATACGCTATAAAATCCTCAAGCTGTCTCTTTTCAACAATAATATCTGGATTAGAAATAATATAATTATCAAAATCATTTTCATATAAATATCTTAATCCCGCATTATTTCCAGCCGCATAGCCTGTATTACTTGACATTTCAATCAAATGAATTCCCTGTATTTTACGTAATTCTGTTAAAGAATCATCTGTCGAAGCATTATCAACAACTACAATAGAATCTAATATATTATATGATTTTATTTTTTCTACAAACGGTACCGTCTCTTTAGCATCATTAAAATTTAAAACAACTATCCCTGTTTTCATTTTTTCATCACCTTACTTCTACTCATAATTCTATTCTATTTTAACAAAACTATAAAAAGAATAAAAGACTCTTACAAAAGAGTCTCATTTATATACAATAGAACATAGATCTCCTACAAAGGTTTTAAAGCTTCCATAGCCTTTATATTTCCCTTTTAAATACATAACTATTAAAGAGAAAAATGATTTATTGTTTATATATTTCTTTCTATTTTTTGAATAAAGAATATGATTTTCTACATATTCTTTATTATATTCATAACCTATATTGATTCTTTTTAAGTAATTAAGTAATTCTATTTCTTCATCAATATAGTTTAATCTTTTAATTGTTCTATTTTTCATCAATTCTTTATGTGAATTGTGAATAACATCATCGAGTCCTATCGTATTTTTATCATGAATACGATAATCAATTAATGGAACATTATAAAAATAACATCCATCTTGCATTGCTGCAATCAAATTTAATTCCCAATCATGAGGATATTTACTTTGGGTATTCTTCAAGAAAATTTCTACTTCTTCTTTTCTTACTGCCATACAACATCCTTGAGAAAAATTAGTAATTTTTACTAAAGACAAGTCTACTCTCTCTATTTCATTAATAACATCTTTATGTAATAGATTTTGGTTGGCATATCCTTTCTTTTGTTCAATTGAAAAAGGTTTTCCTTGTCCATCTACAAAATTAAAACTTGAAGCTAATGTTTTAATTTCTAGATGATGCTTTAAAACTTCAACCATTCTTTCAACTTTATCAAGATGCCAAATATCATCTTGATCACATAAGAAAATAACATCTCCGCTTGCATGTTCTAATCCTTTTTTAAAATTACCTTTATAACCTAGATTTTCTTTATTTTTTATAAACATCCAATTTAATTGGTGATTGCTTATATATTTTTCAACAAGATAACTTGTATCATCTGTTGATACATCATCAACAATAATAACTTCATCAAGTTTTAGAGTTTGGTTTTTTATTGAATCTAACTGTTCATTTAAGTATTTAGCTCCATTATACGTTGCCATTACTAATGATATTTTCATTGAATTAACCTCCCTCTTTTTTATTTTGTTAAAAATGCTCCATAACAATGATCATCAATCAATTGTCCTGATTCGTTATATAGTCTATAGTATGTCCAATAATATCCATTTTCATTAGGAGCATAAGTCGTCCATAAATGTCTTCCACTACTTACCTTTTTTAAACCAGTACCATAAACCCATGGTTTTGGATTACCATTTAAGTATTTTTGACAATCTAATAATAAAATTTCATAATAGTATCCTTGGTTAGGATTTACATTAGAAGATACACCTAATAAGACACCTCTTCCATAAGGATTTGATCCTTCATATTTCCCGTCTATATAAGCTGGGTAACTATGTTCAACATTAAATCCAATTAATTTTGATGAAATCTTTTTCGAATTAGAATTAAGTAATTCACAATTAATTAAATAACTTCCTTTATTAGGTTGCCATTGTACACTTGATGAGGTACTTGACAAAGTACTCCATCTTTGTTCACTAATGTTGTATACTTGCCATTTAAATTTATTTTGAAAATTAATCCCTGTACCTTGTGCATTTAATTGAATATATGTACTGTTAAAAGAATATCCAATACTATTTAATGTCTGTGGTTGAACATAGAATGCACTAACATGATTGATTTGGTCACCGTTTGGATTCTTTGCAAGTGCATAAATCCAATACCATCCAGAATTAGGTACACTATAGCTTATTTGATTACTTGATTGATAGCCACTTGACCAAATCCATTTAGCTTTTGAACAATCATAAACCATGAATTCATAAAGAGTTTGTGAATTTCCGCCTGCATTATAACTTGCATTTATCAATCCATTGCTATTTGTAAAATCAATATCTGTGGCATCTAATTTTGCATACCCATTTTCCATATAATAAGTAATTTTCTCATTACCAGAAATGTTTACATGTAAATAATCAGTACTACACATATCTCTTGTTTTATCAATATTCGCATTTCTTAAATCATAACATTCTACACCGTAATATTGACATATGGTTTTTATAGCGTCCGCATAAGCATCTACTTGCCATTGTGGGCCCCATGTTTCTTTTCTATAATAAGGTGTAATACTTATAATTTTAGCATTTGGATAAGACGTCTTCATTCGATAGATTGCTGTTTGGTAAGCATTATAAAATGTACCAACATCTCCTATATTTTGTCCTGGTGTAAAGTTTCCTAAAGGTGTTCCACCAATATCATTTGTACCACCAAAAAACAAAATAACATCAGGTATTCCATTATCATCCAAAGCATCAACTCTTTCCTGACTAGCCATACATTTTGTAGCACCATATCCTGATGGATCACCTTGATACCATCCCACTTTAGAACCACCTAAGGCCTCACATACGCCTAATCGCATAGAATGATCATTAATATATTTCATCCACCATGTTTGTGAAACCTACATATGCTCTGGGCTGTAAAAAGAATAATATTTCGCCCCTCTTGTATATCCATTATAAGTTGAAAGACTATCACCCATAACAGAAACAATAGAACGATCATCTTCTATAGCCTGTACATTAGAAAAAGAAAAAATGGAGAAGATAAGTAAATTAAATATCAAAAAAGCTGTTATTTTTTTCATTATACTTCTTCTGCAAAACCTTTTTCTAACTTTTTAAATATTGCATATCCAATAAATAAAACAATGAGCGTAATAAAGATAAGATAGCCTACACTTGTTAAAGATGGAAGTGTGTGATACATAAATAAATCTCTATATGTTTCAATTAAATGAGTTAATGGATTTAAATAAAGAACCCATCTAATTCTTTCTGGCAATAATGTTGCTTCATATAAAATTGGTGTTGCATAAAATAATAAGTTAATAAAGAACTGAATAATATATTCTGTATCTTTAATATAAATATTAATTGCACTAAAGGCAAAAACCAATCCTGAAGTAAATAAAAATTGAATAAAAGCAAAGATTGGTACTAAAATAACATGCCATGATAGTGGTCCAACACCACCAAAAATACAGAATAATATAATAACAATACATGAAATAAAGAAGTTAACCAATCCACTTAAAGTAACAGATAATGGTAATATTTCTCTTGGAAAATAAACTTTCTTTATAATTCCTGCATTCATTCTTACAGTAATCATTCCTTGGTTCATACATGTAATAAAGAAGTTCCAAGGAATAATACCAATAACTAAATAAACAATAAAATGATCTGGACTTGATCTCATAATGAATGGAAAAACAATAGCGTATACTAAAACTTGTAATAAAGGATTAATAAAAGACCATAGCACTCCTAAAAAAGAGCCTTTGTATTTTCCTCTAATTTCCTTTTTTACATTCGTTTTTAATAATTCTCTATATTGATATAAATCTTTAAATAATCTCATCTTATCACCTACTGACATACCTTTAGGTACTCATCTACTACTTCATTTGGTGTACCATCCATACGTACTTCCCCATTATAAATCCAAATCGCTCTATTACATAATTCTTTTACTTGTCCTAAACTATGTGTGACAATAACAATAGTTTTTTCACTTTCTTTCATTTCTTTTAATTTAGCAAAACACTTATCTTGAAAGTGTTGATCACCTACCGCTAAAATTTCATCAATAAGTAAAATTTCCGCATCAACATTAATTGCGATGGAAAAAGCAAGTCGCATATACATTCCTGAAGAATATGTTCTTACAGGGTTATCAATAAAATCACCAAGTTCTGAAAATTCAATAATTTCATTAATACGTTTATCAATTTCTTGTCGTGTTAAACCAAAAATTGCAGCATTAAAATAAATATTTTCTCTTCCTGTAAAATCAGGATGGAACCCAGCTCCTAATTCAAGTAAAGAAGTAAGTTTTCCATGTGTTTCTAATGTTCCTTTATTAGGATACAGAATCTTTGTCATCAATTTTAATAAAGTTGATTTACCACTTCCGTTTGTTCCTATTAAAGCAACTGTTTCTCCTTTTTTTATATCTAAATTGATATTCTTTAAAACTTGTCTTTTTTGAACCTTTGTTGTTTTCCAAAAACATATTCTTTCTTTTAAAGTTGTAGGTTTATCATATACAAGTTTAAAATCTTTATACATATTTCTTATTTCTATTGCATTCATCTGCTAGAATCACCTTCTTATTGTGTTATTATAACATTATTTATCTTCTTTTTTTACTTTTTTCTTTACTGCTTTTAAAAAACTTAATGGAAATATTTTCTTTAGAATATTCTTTATTAATTGTTTTATCAAATATTTGCAAGAATGTTGCATTACCATAATATAGTTCATTTCACCCATCATTTGTTTATAATAAGGTCCAACACCATTTCCTACCATAACTCTATTATAACCTTGAACATAATGATGAAGATTTTGATATTCAATTGCTGCAAATTCTTCAGTCATTGCAACAGCTGGATAATATCCAGCTTGCTGCACAATAAATGGATATATTCTTTCTATAGCATGTAATAAAGAACCATCTATACCATTTGGTTCTGGTGGGAAATCATTATATTCCCAATCTTTTGCATATAAAGGTTGCATTGCTTTTGGTCTAAACCAAAACATTGTTCCTAAAGGTGCTACTGGTGGTTTATAAGCTGACATTGGTACTGTTAAGCCAAGTTCATTCGCTAATTTTTTCGTATTATCAAAGTTTGGTCCCCATTCAAATCCACAAGTTGGGAAAAAAGCATCATGATTTGGTTCTGGTGGTGTTAGTAACCCAAGGCGTGGGTTTTGTTCAAAAGTAGAAATAATATTTTCTACATAATTATTGTTCGATAATGTATTTTCAAAACATTTGTATGCAAATGAAGCTCCACTTGTTCCCGGTTTTACTTGTGCCGTCTTTTTATCATGAGCGAAGCAGACAAGATCATAATTCATAATGACATCTTTCACACCCACTAATAAACTACTTACATCACGTCCGCGATTTTCGATAATTCTTACTTCTAAATGATTATACTGTAAATCTTTATAAGCTTCTTCAATTGCTTGTTTCTTTTCCTGTGTATTTGTCGTAATGTAGATATCTGCATCTTTTGGCATTGATTCAATATAATGTTTATTTTCTTCTAATAAATCAGGGAAATATAAATGAATTACTAAAGCAATTTTGCTTTTAAAAGTTTTTTGATATTTTACTTTTGAAGGCATAATATACGTTAGATTCATATTTTTCACAATATCAGATTGATGATAATCTCTCAATATTGCTTCCCAAATAAAATCTTCATTATAATCTGTTTCATTTTTAATATAATTATAAAGTTCAGTGACGCTTTCACCAGTCGTATTTCTTAAATAATCATCTTTATCATGGAAGAAACTTCTTCTTTTAAAAATTGGGCAACGATATTCTTTAATAAGTTTTGTTGGACACATCATTAAAGGATATCCACTGTAATTTCTTAATTCATCAACGTTTACAGAAACATCCCATTTATATCCCATATCCGCAAAATGTTTTGTAAAGATAGCTTCATGTTTTCCAATCGCTTCTGAATAATTATGAATCATTGGCATATGATCCCAATAATCATGGAAGTCTTTGCTTTTTACTAAAGAATTTCTACAAACAATAAAATGTGATTGAATATGATCTGGAATATACCCATATTCTATACATCCAAAAGGATCTCCATCGTATTTAAAATATTTTGTAAGGCCCCAAAAATCTAAATCTTTATCATTCATTTTAGTAAATGTTTCACTTAATGAATACATTGGTCCCATGATTGTACTATTTAACATCACAACTTCTTCATAAGTTTCTAGCTCTTCCCAACCTACATGTTGTAATGCTGTTTTATAAGCCCAAACATCAAAACCTTTATTTTCTCTTACAATAACTTCACCATACTTTGAAAGAATTTCTTTACCTTCATCATTTAATTTTCCATTACAAATGATAATAAGTTTTGTTAAGTTTTTACATAAATCATCTAAAAAATACGGAACAAATCTATCTACAATACCTTGTTTATCATAAAAGAAATAGATTCCTAATCTTTTATTATTAATTACTTTCATATAAATTACCTTTCTAATCTTTACCTAAAATTTTATTAATTTTATCTGGATTTCCCCAAACACCTGGTGAATCATAAGGTCTATCTGGGAAGACTCCATATTGAGGTTTAATATTAAAATGGTTATCTTTTATAAATTGTTCTACTTTTTCACCTAAAGGCATAGGTTTTCCTGTACAAACATTGATTGTTCCATCAACTTCATTTTGCATAGCTACTGCTGAAATTTGGTGAGCAAGTTCTTCAATTTGAATAAAGTCATATTGATTTTTACCTGAATTTAATGGGAATGTTTCTTTTCCTTCTTTTGCTGCTGCAACTAATTTAGAGAAAATAGAGTTATTCTTTAAATCATCCCCCATAATATAATAAGCTCTTAACCATTGTAATTGTGTTTTTGAACCTTTTGTTAATAAATAAGCTGCTTCTCTTAAAGTATTTTTCGCAATTCCATACATTGATGTTGGATTCGTTGGTGTATCACCATTAATTGCACCTTCCCAATATCCAACTTCATGCATTGTTCCCATAACGACAAGTTGAGGAAGTTTTGCATCCACCATTTTTTTAATAAAATTATAATGGCTAGGTAAATCTGTAATATGTGTATCTGCATTATGAACAAAACCATTTCTCCAAGCTAAATGAACAACCACATCAGGACTTCCTAATTTTTCATAAAGATTTTCTTCGTCCGAAAAAATAGGTGTTGTATTTCTTTGTGCTCTTTCATCTACTCCATCAAATCTAAAGTCTGATGCAATTACTTCGCATCCTTTATCTAAAAGTGCTTTTACAACATGTCTCCCAACATATCCATTGGCACCTGTTACTAATACTTTTCTTTTCATTTTATTTTCCTCCAAAAGGTATTTTCTTATTGCCACTTTCCAATCTTCCATTTTGTAATTAAAGTTATCTAATAATTTCTTATTTTGTAAAACCGAATTTGCTGGTCTATTAACAGAAGATGGATACTCTGTTGTTTTCACCTTATTCACTTTTGTTTCTTTTTGACATAATTTAAAAATTTCTTCTGCAAAATCTGACCATGCACAATGTCCTTCACAAGTTGCATGATAGATTCCATATTTACTAGAAGATAATAATAATTCAATGACTTTTGCTACTTCTGTAGCACTTGTAGGACTTCCTACTTGATCACATACAACATTGATTGAATTATTTTTTTCTGATAATTCTAACATTTTATTAACAAAATTTCTACCAATGCCATATAACCATGCCGTTCTAACAATAAAGTACTTATCAAGAGTACTTATAACATTATCTTCTCCTGCTTTTTTTGATTTTCCATAAACAGATTGTGGATTTGTTTTATCATCTTCGTTATATGCCTCTTTTTTTGTTCCATCAAAAACATAATCTGTTGAAACATGAATAAGTGTTGCATCTATTTCTTTGGTTGCAACAGCAATATTTTTCACACCAGCAGCATTTACTTTAAATGCAAGATCTTGATGTGTTTCACATTCATCCACTTTTGTATATGCTGCACAATTTATTACATAATTTGGATTATATTTATTTAATACTTTTCTTACATCTTCAATATTTGTAATATCCATATCATCAATATCAGTATTCACTATTTCTATATCTTTTCGTTTTGATAATAGTTTATTTAAAGCAATACCTAATTGACCCTTAGAGCCTGTAATTAATACTTTCATCTTCTATCCCTTTCTTTTTTCTACTACATATTACCATAAAATGTACTTTAAATATACCTTGCTTACTCTAATATATTATCAATCACACCTATATTAACTAAATTTTGTGATTTGTAAACCCTTATTCCCATTTTTATCTTATTTAATATTTCATATTATCATGCTATAATGCAATAAAATAGTAGATTCTTACTATTTAAAGATATAATAGAAAGGAAATTGAAATGAAAAAATATAATATTGCATTTACCGGTGTTTTTGATATTGAAAACTATGGTGATCACCTCTTTCCTCTTGTTTTTAGAGAAAAAATGAAAGAAAAAGGAATTGACTGTGAATTGTTTCTTTTTTCTCCAATAGGTGATGTTCAACAGGGCTACCAACAAAACTACGAAGTTTATCCACTCTATAAGCTTCAAGAACTTCATGATCGTTATCATTTTGATGCTGTTATAGTTGGTGGTGGGGGTATTTTACATTACGCTAGTGGTAAACAATTATTAGATAAAAACTCTACAGAATTTGTAGATTATAAAGTTTTTGAAACTTGGGTCATTCCTTCTTTATTTGCTTATAATAATAAAGTCAAACTGATTTGGAATTTACCTGGAGGTTTCCATGAATTTGATTATTTCTATAAACCTCTTACACGTTGCCTATGTTCAACAGTTGATTATATGAGTGTAAGAGATCAATATACAAAAGATATTCTAACTTCATGTAATATTCCAGCCGATAAAATATATACATGTCTTGATTCGGCTTTTATAATGAAAACTCTTTTTAAAAAAGAAGATTTAATGTCTATAAAAAATAAAATTATTCAATCTGATTCTTATGTGATTTATCACGCCAATATTCATTTACCTGAAAATGAAATTCCAGAATTAGTTAAAAATTTATATAAGCTTAAATGTGAAGGTCATGATATTGTTTTACTTCCTATTGCCTATACACATAATGATCAAGCTATTTTAAATAAGATAAATGAATATTCAATCAACACTTATGGTGAAGATGGCGTATTTACAGTATTAGGTGAAAATTTAAATATGATGGATATTATGTCACTTTTAGCTTGTTGTAAGTTATATATAGGCGTAAGTTTCCATGGAGCAGTTACCGCACTTAGTTTTTCTAATAGTGCTATCGGTTATGATTATATGCATAACGGAAAAACAAATGATTTATTTAAAACATTAAATATTCCTCAATACTATATTACAAACTCTAATGAATTAGAAAAAACAATTCAATCAATTAAAACAGAGGGATGCCATGTTGAACTAGATCAAAAGATAGTTAATATCAATCATCATTTTGATAACATGTGTCACATTTTAGAAGAGGATTATAAAGAAAAAGATAAGAATCAATTCTATCTCGAATTTTCTCAAGCAATCTTTGAAATCAATAATTTCTATGAAAAATGTAAAAATTATGATGATATAACTGATCAACTTTCTCGTCTTGATCAACTTGCTCGAGCAACACATATCCAATTTGAAAACTTAAAATACGAGCATCGACAATTACAAGATAAATATCTTGAAACCGTTAATCAATTAGAACAAACAACAGCTCAACTTCAAAAAATACAAAATACTGTTTTATATAAAGGATATCGTAAAGTTAAAAGGGTTTTTAAAGATAAATAAAGATTGTTCAAGCAATCTTTATTTTTTGTATAATTTGTCGTTTTTTGTTATAATTTCGTTGTTATAGATGGGGTTTTTATGAAAAATCTACAAATAAATTTATTTCTGGTTTAGATGGTTTACACGCTATTGCTGTCATCATGGTCGTAGGATATCATTTGAGCTTTTCACTTTTTAAAGGTGGAGTCTTGGGGGTTACCATTTTCTTTGTTATTTCTGGATTTTTAATTACAAGATTACTTCTTCAAGAATTAGAAAATAAAAATTCTATTGATCTAAAGAACTTTTGGATCAAAAGAATCAAAAGAATTTGGCCTGCTTTAGTTTTTATGATTTCTATTACAATTATTGTATCTGCAATCTTTAATAGAGTCTTATTTACAAAAGCATGTCGTGATTTTATATCCGCTATTCTAGGTTTTAACAACTGGTATCAAATTTTTAATAATATTTCTTATTTTGATAATGGTGGTGCACCTTCACCATTACTTCATTGTTGGTCTTTAGCGATTGAAACTCAATTTTATTTGATTTTCCCTATCATTATTATTTTAGTATCTAAATTCAAATCTAAAAAAAATGAAAGAAATCGTATATTATCAATTATTACTCTTTTATTGATTGTGATTTCTACATCTTTGATGGCTTTACTATTTCAACCAACAGGTGATCCAAGTCGTGTTTATTATGGTTTAGATACACGTGCATTTTCATTATTAGTAGGTGCTTTACTTGCTATCATTACACAATGTGATTTTAAAGTTTCATTAAAAAAATCAGTATAGGATATTGGTGGTATTATTTCATTATTCATTATTTGTTTAATTGTTGGTCGTGTTGCTGGATATGATGAATTTCTTTATAAAGGTGGTTATTTAATTGTTTCAATTTTGACTGCTTTTGTTATTTTATCTATTTTAAGAAAAAATAGTATTTTATCTAAGATTCTTTCTATACCTGTCATTGATTGGCTTGGTAAATTGTCTTATAGTATTTATTTATGGCACTACCCTATTATTATTTTAATGAGTGGCGGAAAGAAATCATCTATCTTAACAGTATCTATTGAAATACTGTTAACACTAATTATGTCAGTGATTTCTTACTACGTCATAGAAACTCCTATTAGAAAAGGAATTATCGCTCAAACATTTAATTTATTAAAAGAAAAGAAATACAATACAAAGTTAAAAAAGGGCTTTCAACAATTTCATTATGTCTTGTCCTTATTATTTCAAGTGTTTTATGTGTTGCTTTTGTACCAAAAGAAACAATGTCGAATAACATTGCTTTTACAACACCTAAAAAAGAAAAAACAGTTGAAAAGCAAATGACAACTGAAACAACATCAGATGATGATATGCTTTATAGTCTTGATCTTCTTATTCTAGGTGACTCTGTAGCTGATGGAGCTTCTGAAATGTTACATCAAACATTCCCTAGTAGTCCAATCGACGCAAAAGTTTCTAGACATTGTTCAGAAAGTGTTCCTATCTTTCAAACATATCTTGATCATGGTTGGGATGGTGCTGGTCTTGTTTATTCCCTTGGAACAAATGGCCCGATTTATGATTCTTTACCAAAAATTAGAAGTATGCTCCCAAAAAATAAATCGATGTTCATTTTAACAATACGTGCTCCACATAAGCAATGGAGTGATGATAATAACGAAAAAATCAAGAAATTTTGTGATAAAAATGATAATGTTTATTTGATTGATTGGATTTCTTATAGTAAAGGACATGATGATTGGTTTGTAAGTGACGAAACACACTTAACAAATGAAGGTACTGTTGGTTTTTCTAACTGTATTAAAGAAAAAATTTTAGAAGTTTTTAAAGATAAAAAATAAAAATTGTACATAAAAAACACTCCCTCAGGAGTGTTTTTGTATTATTGAATATCCAAACTATAATATTTCTTTAAATTGTTTAGCACTTGGTCATTAGCACCGTATCCACCTGCAGAAATAATAACATCACCATCTCTATAGTAATAATATGTAGCTTCTTTTTCTTCATTATAAGTAATTCCTACCGTTTTTCCATCTGAGGTTGTCTTTGTTTCATTCCATTGACTTTCTGCACTTTTTGCACTGTCTTCATTATAATAAACAGCCTTACTATAAATTTCATAAGAAGAATTTGTATTTTTTTCAATACATTGAGTATATTTTAGACCCTCCGCTTCATCTTCTTTATAGCTTAATTGATCATCTACAACATATCCATCTTCTTTTTCTAAAGCTTTTTGTAATTGATTATATTTTTCTTCTAAAGTAGCTGCTGTTTTAGTGTCATCTTTTGTATTACTTGTGTTTTTATCATCTACTTTATTTGTTTCTTCTTTAACTTCAGTGTCTTTTTTATCAGACTTAGTATTTGATTGTTCATTTGAATTACTGCATCCAAAAACTCCTAAAAGTAAAAAAGAACATACAAATAATTTTAGTGCTTTTTTCATAACTTCCACCTTCCTTTATTTTATTATATATTTTCTACACTTTTTCTACAATATAACAAATTTAATTTTTTTATTTTAGAAACCTTTGAATCACATAATTATATGCTATAATGTACCCCGTAGAAGGAGGGAAAATTTGAAAAAACTAATATTAAAGGCATTATTAACATTTACAGTATTGTCAATGACATTATCACCTGTTTTTGCGCTTGATGAAGTAGCACCAACAAACGGTAATGAAATTACTCAAAAACAAATTGCTAATATTAGTGAAAATGATTTAATTAACTATGTTTATTTAGAAGAAACTGAAACAATAAACAGTTATGAAAATGTTGTTTTATCTCTTAAAGATGAATATAAAAATGCATCAAATGCAATTTTAACTTATACAGATTCTAGTAATAAATCTTATCAAGTAAATTCTAGCAATCAAAATGATTCAGAAGTATTATTTAAAATTGAAAACTTAACTGAAGGTACTTATCAATTGTCTTCTATGACTTTTGAAATGGATGGTAATGTTTATCAATCAACATTTACCTCTGACTATAATGCTTCATTTTCAGTTGTAAATGGTGTCTCTACTCAGTCATTAGATAATTGCGATGAAGAAGTTGAAGAATATGCAAATGATTCTTCAATGAAAGTCGTTGAAGCAACAAGTTTAGATGAAGCTTTAGATGCTGTAAAAAGCGTTAAAGCAAGAAGTCATAACGGAAACTATGTTGTTTATTTAGATGCTGGACATGATAACACTCATACTGGTGCAAGAGGAGTAAATGGAATCAAAGAAGAAACTTATACTCTTGCTATTGCACAAGCATGCCGTGATGAATTACAACAATATTCAAACGTTGAAGTTCATATGTGTCGTGATGATTATGGAAATTGTCCTTATCCTGGTACATCTTCTGTTCAATGTAATACAAACAGAGTCCAAGATGCTGCCAATAAAGGTGCTGATCTTTACATTGCTTTACATTTAAACTCTGCAAACGGTTCTGCACATGGTGCTGAAGTTTATGTATCCAACAATTCTGCTTATTATTCACAAGGAGCTAATCTAGCTAACAAAATTGTTGATCAATTAAAAGCTTTAGGTCTTTCTGCACACGGAAATGCTGTTAAAGTAAATGCAGATGCAAACGGTGTTGATAAATATACTGTTATTAGACATGGTGTTGAACATGGAATTAATTCAATGATCGTTGAACACGCTTTTGTTGATAACTATTCTGATGCAAACTATATTACAAACAGATATCATGATATTGGTGTTGCAGATGCGACTGCTATTGCAAACTATTTAGGTTTATCTAAAGGTCCCCATGTTACATTGAAAGGATTCACATGGCAAGTACATGATGATCGTATTCTTATTGGAACAGCTTATGAAGCTAATACTGATGTAAGGTTTACTTTTAAATCTTATAATTTAGGTACACATCAATGGGTAACATTAGGAGAAAACAAAACTTCTAACTGGCAAACTTGGTTACCTGAACAAGGAAATTATTGGATCTATGTAGAAGCAACAGCAAACGGACATACAACAAGTCAAGTAATGTGTTTTGCAGTAGGTAAAAACTATGCTCCATATGTTTCTTTAAATGGATTTACATGGCAAGTATTCTCAGATAGAATCAATATTGGAACAGCTTATAGTACAAATACAACAGGTGTAAGATTTACATTTAAATCTTATAACTTAGATACAAAGAAATGGACTACTTTAAGTAATGAAAAAGCATCAAACTGGCAAACTTGGTATCCAGAAAAAGGAAACTATTGGATCTATGTAGAGGCTACATTACCAAATGGCTATAAAACAAATCAGGTAATGTGTTTTGCTGTTGGTAAGAACTACTCTACTAGAGCTATGAGTGCTCGTAGTGCTTCTCCTGCAGTTACTACTTTATCTGCAGATGATGGTATTGCCGTTCAAGCTGCAGAATCTTATTATGCACGTTTAAAAGGTTTCACTTGGCAAATGCAAGATGATAAAATTTTACTTGGTTCTGCTTATGATACAAATGATCCAGATTTAAGATTTACTTTTAAATCTTATAATTTAGATACTAAAAAATGGGAAGTATTAGATAGCAATAAAAAATCAAACTGGCAAACTTGGAAGCCTTATAAAGGTAACTATTGGGTTTATTGTCAAGTAACAACTTCTGACGGTAAATCTTACGATCAAACAATGTGTTTTGCGGTAGGTAAAAACTATGCATCTTATGTTAATTTGAATGGTTTTACTTGGCAAATACAAGATGATAGAATCCTGATTGGTTCTGCTTATGATACAAATGATTCAGGTACTCAATTCTCATTTAAAGCATATAATTTAGATACACAAAAATGGGAAACATTATCTACATTTAAATCATCTAACTGGCAAACTTGGAAACCTTATAAAGGTAACTATTGGATTTATTGTCAAGCTAAAACATCAACTGGTTATACAACTGATCAAGTAATGTGTTTTGCCGTTGGTAAAGACTATGGACCATATGTTCATTTAAATGGTTATACATGGCAAATGAAATCAGATTCTATTTTAGTAGGTAGTGCTTATAACACAAATGATAGCGATGTAAAATTTACATATAAATCATATGGCAATCTCTTTCAGATAACTCATCTTCAAACTGGGTTACTTGGAAACCAGAACGTGGTAACTATTGGATTTATTGTCAAGCTAAAACATCAAATGGTTACACATCTGATCAAACAATGTGTTTTGCCGTATCTGAAGATTATTCAGGTAATTTATATAGAATTATGGGAAGTTCAAGTATTACTGTAGATCAAATGGTAAACTTCTATGAAAATGGTAAAGGTAATGCTTCTTATGATACATTTGGTGAATCTCAATTTAATGGTTGCTTAACTCAAGGTGGAGCACCTGATATTAGAACTTATTGTCAAATTTTCAAAGAAGAAGCTGAAGACGAAGGTGTTAAAG
>OIXW01000150.1_pt1 | contig 20140 bp, 27 predicted proteins | sample 1587951 | NCBI WGS metagenome assembly OIXW01 (sample SAMN03283239) | human gut metagenome | biome: human-associated habitat; material: feces | host: Homo sapiens | place: Peru | collected 2012
GGCACAGAAATAGTGATTAATCTTTGAATTAATACTATTTCTTGTCTACCCTATTTAATCAGTAATAATTTTTCCTTCTTTAGGTCCACCAGCAGCATTTGATTCATCTGTATCAATATGCATGAAAGTAGCATAAGTATCTTTAACACGGCACATAACATCACCGAAGATTAAAGAACGACCATTTGTTTCAACTTCTACCTTTACAATCTGACGATCTTCAATACCCATAGCTTTGGCATCTTCAGGAGAGAAATGGATATGACGTTTTGCAGCAATAACGCCTTCAGTTAATTCAACTTCACCCTTAGGTCCAACTAATTTACAAGCACCACTACCAGCAAGGTCACCAGAACCTCTAACAGGTGCATCTAAACCTAATGCTCTTGCATCAGTAAGAGCTAATTCAATCTGAGTATAATCTCTTACAGGTCCAAGAACAGACATAGCCTTTTCGCCTCTTGAACCTACAACCTTTACCTTTTCAGCACATGCAAACTGACCTGGCTGAGAAAGATCTTTTTTCTTTGTTAGTTCATAGCCTTCACCAAATAATGTTTCTAAATCAGCCTGACATAAGTGAATATGTCTTGCTGAAGTTTCAATAATAATTTTGTTATTCATAATCTGCCTCCTAGCACACGTATTGTACACCCTTTTATTCAGTTTGAAAAGGCTTACTTTACAAATATCTATAAGTGTAACACATCAATGTTTATTTTCATTGATTCTTAAAACTGCTATAATATTTGTAAGTGAGGTTGATGTTATGATTAATGTTATTACGTCTGAATTACCAATAATATGGAAGTTTGTGAAATCTGCCATAGATTTATTGGCAGTATGGGTTTTATTATACTATGGTATCATGATGTTTAAGACAAACATGCGTACTATGCAGTTATTTAAAGGGGTTATTGTTGTCCTTTTAGTTAAAGCTATTACAAGTGTTCTAGGCTTAGTGACTTTAGGTACTATTGTAGATGCAGTGATTACTTGGGGAGTATTGGCTATTGTAGTCATCTTCCAGCCAGAAATACGTGTCTTATTAGAAAAGATGGGACAGACTAAAAATGAAGTACAGCATCGTTTATCTGATGATGAAAGAGAACGTGCGATGGATGAATTGGTAGAATCTATTACAACTATGTCCAAGGATAAAACAGGAGCATTAATTACCTTTGAACGTCGTCAGTCTTTACAGGACTTTATCAATACAGGTGTTAAGATGTCTGCATCTATTAAAGCAGAACTTTTAACTACTATCTTCTATGAAGGGACACCACTTCATGATGGGGCTACTATTATTAAGAATGATATGATTGTGGCTTCTGCCTGCTTCTATCCTCCTACTAATAAGGAAATCCCTTCACAATATGGTGCAAGACATAGAGCAGCAATTGGTATTAGTGAAATTACTGATTCCTTAACAGTGGTTGTATCTGAAGAAACAGGTAATGTTAGTTTTGCGGCCAATGGGGAACTCACAAGAATCAACTTGAATGAACTCCGTTCTAAATTGATTGCAGAATTGAACTGGTATGATGAAGGTGGTGAAGACCATGAGTGATCCTAAGAAAAAGAAACAGACGGATTCCACTACAGATTTCTTCTTGAAGTTCATGAAAGAAGAAAAGTCTGATAAAGAGAAGATGGAAGCTAAGAAAGAAGAGAGAGAACAGACTTATACAAAGACAGTAGAAAAGGTCTCTTCAGGCTATAACTACTTTAATAAGCTATTAGATAAGTTGTTAGAGAATAAGCATTCAGTACGTATTCTTTCTTTTGTGCTTGCGTTGTTCTTATTTGTGTCTTTCTCTGGGGGAGATGTAATGAACTCTACGACTGCAGGGGCTACTTTAAAGAAGGTGCCTGTACAGGTAGAAGGGTTAAAGGAAGGTTATGAAGTATCAGGACTTCCATCAACTGTAGAAATAGGATTGATCGGTCCTTCTATGGATATCTATACAACTAAATTAACAAGTAATTATGAGGTATATTGTGATTTATCTGAATATAATGAAGGAACACATCATGTGACATTAAAGACAAGAAATTTTGATAGTGATCTCACTGTTATGTTGATTCCTGAAACAGTGACTATTCAGATTCTACCTAAGGTAGATGCTAAGTTTGATTTAGGATATAAGTTTATTAATCAAGATAAATTAAATGAAAAATATAGCGTTTCAGTTGATACAATCTCTACAAAACGTGTTACAATAACAGCGACACAAAATAATCTGGATAAGATTGATAAGGTCCAGGCACTTATTGATGTAGAGAACAAGACAAAAGCATTCAATCAGACATGTGAAATTAAAGCATATGATGCAGATGGTAATGAGGTACAATGTACAATCGCACCAGAAAAGGTAAATGTGACTTGTCATGTTGATTCTTATTCTAAAGAAGTGCCAGTTAAGCCAGAATTTGTTGGTCAGCTTCAGGATGGCTATCAGATGACAAATTATAAATTATCTAGCTCTACTGTAACGATTTATGGTAAGCGTACTGATATTAGTGATATTAACTATATTACATGTCAGGTAGATATTTCTAATTTATCTGGATCAACAACATTATCTGGTATTGCATTGCAGGGGAATGACAAGATAAACAAGATGTCACAGACAACTATTGATGTGACAATGTTTATTGAAAAGAAATAGAGGAGAAAAGAAAATGGGTAAATATTTCGGAACTGATGGTTTTAGAGGAGAAGCAAATAAAACCTTAACAGTAGAACATGCTTTTAAAGTAGGTCGTTATTTAGGTTGGTATTATAACCGTAACCATAAAGCTAAAATCGTTATTGGTAAGGATACAAGACGTTCAAGCTATATGTTTGAATATGCTCTTGTAGCTGGTTTAACTGCAAGTGGTGCAGATGCATATCTACTTCATGTTACAACAACTCCTTCAGTATCTTACATTGTAAGAACTGATGGATTTGATTGTGGTATCATGATTTCTGCATCACATAACCCTTATTATGATAACGGTATCAAGTTAATCAATGATAAGGGTCAGAAGTTTGATGCTGAAGTTGAAAAGCAGATTGAAATGTATATTGATGGTTTAACTGATGAACTTCCATATGCAACTAAGGATGATATCGGTCGTGCTTTAGATTACTCAATGGGTAGAAATAGATATATTGGTTACTTAATGAGTATTCCTAAGAGAGCATTCAGAAATGTACGTGTTGGTTTAGATTGTGCCAATGGTGCTTCATCTAATATCGCAAAGGCAGTATTTGATGCATTAGGTGCTGAAACATATGTCATCAATGATCATCCAGATGGAGTAAACATCAATACTGATTGCGGTTCTACACATATGGAAGCATTACAGAACTTCGTACGTGAAAAGGGATTAGATATTGGTTTCGCATTTGATGGTGATGCTGATAGATGTTTAGCTGTTGATGAATTCGGTAGAGTTGTTGATGGTGACTTAATTCTTTATGTATGTGGTCAGGAATTAAAGAAAAACAACGAACTTGCAAACAATACAATCGTTACTACTATCATGAGTAACATCGGTCTATACAAGGCTTTAGATAAGATTGGTATTGGTTATGCAAAGACTGCAGTAGGTGATAAGTATGTTTATGAAAACATGGTCACTAACGGAAACGTTATTGGTGGTGAACAGTCTGGTCATATCATTTTCTCAAAACATGCAACAACAGGTGATGGTATCTTAACATCATTAAAGATTCTTGAAACATGTATTGAAAATAAGAAGACATTAGCTCAGTTAACTGAACCAGTAACTATCTATCCACAGTTATTAATCAATGTACGTGTAAGTGATAAAGCTACTGTATTAAATGATGAAGATATCAAGAAAGCAATCGCAGAAGTGACAGAAACATTAGGTGATGATGGTCGTATTTTAGTAAGAGAATCTGGTACTGAACCATTAATTCGTGTCATGGTTGAAGCACAGACAGATGAAATCTGTCATGAAAATGTGCTTAAGGTAGTAAATCTTATTAAAGAAAAAGGCTATGCCGTTAAATAATCACATAATCTAACAAAATATTGCCACTTTCGTGGCAATATTTTCACTTTATAATGAAATATGGGAGGTGAGTCTCTTGAAATATAAAATTAATATTATTGATGATGAAAAACAATTAAATGACCTTGTAAGAACTTATTTAGAAAAAGAAGGATATGAATGTACATCTTTCTATACTTATGATGAAGCTTTAATGCATTGTGATGATGATGTGCATTTATGGCTAGTGGATATCATGCTTGATAAGAATAGTGGGTTTGATTTATTAACTGCGATTAAATCATCTCGTCCTGATATGCCTATTGTCTTCATGTCTGCAAGAGATCAGGATTTTGACCGTATTATTGGCTTAGAAAAGGGCTGTGATGAATATATCACTAAACCATTTAACATGAAGGAAGTTATTCTACGTATTCATAATGTCTTAAAACGTGTATATAAGGATACTGAAATGATTGAAATAGATGGTTATATGATTGATGAATCTAAACGTAAGGTATTAGAAAATGGCCATGAAATTGATCTTACAACTAAAGAATATGAATTACTTCTCTACTTCATGAAGAATAAAGGTATTGCGATTTCTCGTGAACAGGTCTTAACACGTGTCTGGGATGAAAACTATTTTGGTAGTGACCGTGTTGTAGATGATACATTAAGACGTTTAAGAAAGAAGATGCCAAATATCAATATTAAGACAATCTATGGTTTTGGCTATAGATTAGACTAATGTTTAAATCTCTCTCTTTATTGAAACAGCTTTTAGTGGTGATTCTAGGCTTAGCGATTATGCTTGTGGCAGTTGTTATGCCAGTGGTAGATTCTAATGTTCATGATATTATTGATGATCAGATGTATGAGAAACTAGAAACATCACAAAGAGATAATGTAGAATATGATTTCATGCCTTCCAACAACAAAGAGAAGGCTATCTATACAATCGTTTATGATCCAACAGAAAACGCCTTTACATTTAGTAACCTTCATGGTGATGCCACTACATTGACATTACTTTATAACTATTTATTTGGACGTGACTTAGAGAAGATTGTGAATAGTCGAAGACATAATACAATAGAGAATAAAGGGACTTATGCAAGAGAAACATACTATTATCGTATTATGAAGGTGGATGATGAGTATCTGATCTCTATTATGTCTAACTCTTATTCAGATAAGCTGATCACTGATATCCGTAATCGTATTATTTATATTCTTTATGCAGTACTCACTATTTTCGCATTAGTACTCGTCTTATGGGTTATTACTCTCATTCGTCCTTTAAAGAAGATCAAGACCTATGTAGACTCTATTGCCAATCGTGAAGAAGCTACTCTTGTTATGGATAGAGAAGATGAAATAGGTGTCGTAGGCAACGCAATCGTGACAATGAAGGATGAACTATTAAAACAGGAAAAAGTCAAAGAAGAAATGATTCATAATATTTCTCATGACTTAAAAACACCTATCGCATTAATTAAAACATATGGACAGAGTGTCAAGGATGATATTTATCCTTATGGGGATAAGAATAGTTCTATGGATGTTATCCTAGAAAATGCGGACCGTTTAGAACATAAAGTGAAATCACTACTTTACTTAAATAGACTTGATTATTTAAGTGCGGAAGAAAGTGAATTAAAGCCTTTCCCTATTAAAGACTTAATTGAACATATTGTGATGCAGATGGAAGCGATGCAGCATATCCATATAGAAACAGACTTAGATGATGTATCCTTTATTGGAAATGAAGAACACTGGCGTGTTGCGATAGAAAACATTATCGATAATGCTTCACGTTATATGAAATCTGTCATTACTATCACATTAAAGAAAGATACACTTATTATCTATAATGATGGAGATCCTATAGATGAAGGTAAGAAAGAAGATCTTTTCAACCCTTATGTAAAGGGTGTGAAAGGACAGTTTGGTTTAGGTCTTTCTATTGTATCAAAGATTGCGACTATGTATGGCTATGATATTCATGCTGAGAATAAAGATGTCGGTGTCGCATTTATATTTACGAAAAGAGCTTCCTAGTTGGGAAGCTTTTTGTGATAGAATAGAGTAAAGGAGTTGAGAAAATGAGTTATTTTGGAGAACATACACCAAAATTAGGTTTTGGTATGATGCGTTTACCACGTATTAACGGACAGATTGATATTGAAGAAACAAAGAAGATGGTGGATGCCTTTATGGATGCTGGACTCACTTATTTTGATACAGCTTATGTCTATGAAGGATCTGAGGAAGCGACTAGACAGGCACTTGTAGAGCGCTATCCTAGAGAGTCTTATACACTAGCTTCTAAAATCAATGCGAAGATGATGTGTCATGATGAAGAAAGCTGTCAGGCACAATTAAAGGTCAGCTTAGAAAGAACTGGTGCAGGCTATTTTGATTATTATTTATTGCATGCCTTATCTGATGCGAATGTCGCTTTATATGACAAGTATCATATATGGGACTTTGTGAAGGATGCGAAAGAGAAGGGACTTATTAAACATTATGGTTTCTCTTTCCATGGTACACCACAGTTATTAGATGAATTACTTACCAAGCATCCTGATGTAGAATTTGTCCAGCTACAATTAAACTATGCAGACTGGGAGAATCCTTCTATTACATCTCGTGCGAATTATGAGATTGCGAGAAAACATCAGAAATCTATTGTTGTGATGGAACCTATTAAAGGTGGCACACTCGCTACACCTCCTGAATCAGTAAGAGAAATCCTACATAATGCGAATCCTAATATGTCCATTGCCTCATGGGCTGTACGTTATGTGGCATCACTAGATGGTATTATTACAGTATTAAGTGGTATGAGTACAATGGAACAGGTATTAGATAATATCTCTTATATGAAAGACTTCAAACCATTAAGTGAAGAGGAACAGAATACAATTAAAGAAGTACAGAAGGCATTAGATGCAATCGAGTCTATTCCTTGTACAGCATGTCGTTATTGTACACCGGGCTGTCCTATGGGAATTGAAATACCAGATATCTTCAAGGCAATGAACTGGTATAAGATCTATGGTATGAAGGATAAAGCCAAGGATCGTTATGAAAGTACTATTCAAAAGAGTGCCAAAGCATCTGAATGTATAGGATGTGGTCAATGTGAGGGTGTTTGTCCACAACAGTTACCTATTATGGAATATCTTAAAGAATGTGCTAGTGTATTAGAGGAGTGATGTGTTTGAAGAAATGGATACTATTTCTAGTAAGTTTATTATTAATAACAGGATGTACACAAAAACAGGTGGAATTAGCTAAACCTGTGACTATTGAATTCTATTCAGTTAAGACATGTGCTGAATGTATCGCTTTTAAGAAGAATGCGATTCCTTATTTAAAGAAACGCTATAAGAATATTACTATCAAGATGTATGATATGGATGATACAAAAACTACAGTTCATTATGATAATGCAGTTAACTCTTTAAAGGACTTTGATGATGAATTCTATGGTTTAGGACCATTTATCTATGTAAAAGGATATTTTGCGTTATTAGGATATGAAACAGATGATGAAGAAACACTCGCAAAGGATATTGAACGTGTCACAAATGGAAAAGAACCTACTCAAGATTTTAATGATCGTAGGTTTACTGTTAAGTAGTACATCTTGTAAAAAGAATATATATTCTGTAAAAGTCTATGGACTTAAGTCTTGTGGAAATTGTAGAATATTAATAGATGATTTCAAGGATGATGATAACATCCAGCTGCATATGATTGATATTGATACACATATAAAAGCCTATCAAAAAGATATCGCATTATATGAAGGTTTGAGTGAAAACCAGGCTCCTGTAATTATAACGGAGTCATTTGCGAAAGTAGGCTATAAGAGTGAAGATTATAAGGTACTCAAAAAGGCAATCATATCAGGTAAGAAACCAGATCTAAATAATTATTATAAAAGGAGAACATGAATTATGGCAACACCACATAATGAAGCAAAAAAAGGTGAAATCGCAAAAACAGTCTTAATGCCAGGAGATCCATTACGTGCAAAATATCTGGCAGAAACATATTTAGAAGATGTTGTACAGTTTAATGCAGTAAGAAATATGTTTGGTTATACAGGAACTTATAAAGGAAAGAAGATTTCTATTATGGGTTCAGGAATGGGTATGCCTTCTATTGGCATCTATTCTTATGAATTATTTACACAATATGATGTAGAAAACATCATCCGTATTGGTAGTGCAGGTTCTATGCAGAAGAATGTACATATTAGAGATGTCATTATTGCCCAGGGATCATGTACAGACTCTAACTTTGCTCATCAATATGAATTACCAGGTACATTCTCAGCTATTTCTTCTTATTCATTACTAGAAAAAGCTGTATCTCTTGCGAAAGAAAAGAAGATCAACTATCACGTAGGTAATGTCTTAGCTTCTGATCTCTTCTATCATGCAGATACAACTTCTACAGAAAAATGGTCAAGAATGGGTGTTCTTGCAGTAGAAATGGAATCTTATGCATTATTCGCAACAGCTGCTTATTTAGGTAAGAACGCTCTTACATTACTTACAATCTCTGATTCTTTAGTAAATGATGAACCAGAAACCACAGCAGAAGAAAGAGAAAAGACATTTACTGCAATGATGGAAGTCGCATTGGAGATTGCTTGATGAAACAGAAGTGTGCTTTTTTTGATTTTGATTATACAATAGCCCATGGTGATTCTATTAGAAAACTATTGTCTTATACCTTAAAGAAGTATCCTTTATCAGTATTCCGTTTTCTTCCACTTGTTCCTTATGGAATTGGTTATGTATTACACATCTGTTCCATGGAATCAATGAAATCTTGGATTCATTTCCCTTTAGATCTTCTTACAGAAGAAGAAATTAAGGATTGTTATGAAAAGAAAATTGTCCCTACTTATTATCCACATATGGTGGAAGAAATGAAGAAGAGACAGGAAGAAGGATGTTTGGTATTTATAGTTACAGCCAGTGCAGAAGCCTATATGCGCTTTAATACACTTCCCTGCGATATATTAATGGGGACAAAAACTAAGATAGAGAATGGACATTATACATCTCGCATTATCGGTGAGAACTGTAAAGGTAAGGCAAAGGTGACTAGAATTAATCAATATATGAAGGAACATGATCTAGAAATAGATTATGATCATTCTTATGGTTATTCTGATTCCGATTCTGATCTGCCGATGTTGGAGTTGTGCCGTTACCGTTATCGTGTCGATAGAAAAGATGGCCATTTATCAGACTTTTAAGCAGCACGTCAGTGCTGCTTTTTCAAACAGTTCTTGAAAAGTATAATTCTCTAGTTTATACTTTTGATTTAGGAAAAGAGGAATATAAAATGACACGTTATCGTGATACGTATGCGAAAGTACGTTTAGATTATATTAAAGAAAATGTAGAAACATTATATAAGAAAACTAAAAAGCCTATGGTAGCCATCATTAAAGCGAATGCGTATGGACATGGCTATAAGGAAGTGGCTTCTGTTTTAAAGGATGAATCTATTATCCAGATGTTTGCGGTAGCTACTTTAAAGGAAGCTGTAGATTTAAGAGATTTAGGTGTAAAACAGGATATTCTCGTACTTGGTGCAGTCCCTCTAGATGATCTAGATATTGCGATCAAGAAGAATATCAGCCTCGCTTTATTCTCTTTTGATTACTTGAATAAGATTAATGAAATGCATCATTATGATGCACCAGTTAAGGTTCATTTAAGTATCGATTCAGGTATGAACAGAATTGGCTTTAAGACAGAAAAAGAATTTGAACAGGCTATGGAAATGATTGATCCTTCTAAGATTGATGTAGAAGGTATCTTCACTCATTTTGCGACTGCAGATGATTTCTCTCAGGATGATGAATATGAAAAGCAGCTTGCATTATTTAAGTCTATTGTCGGTAATAATCGTTTTAAATATATTCATTGTGATAACTCAGCAGCTATGATGTTCCATCATTCAGATTATGGAAATCTCACACGTATAGGTATTGCAATGTATGGTGTAGATCCACGTGGTGAAGAAAATAGTGACTTGAAACAGGCAATGAGTCTTTATACTAAAGTTGCTATGGTGAAGGTTGTTCCTAAAGGTGAAAAGATTGGTTATGGTATGACTTATACAGCAGATGAAGATCAATATATCGCAACTTTACCAATTGGTTATGCTGATGGATTTACACGTGCGAACCAGGGCAGAGAAGTCTATATTAATGGACATTACTATCCTGTAGTAGGAAGAGTATGTATGGATCAGTGTATGGTGAAGGTCGATGAAAATGTGAAACCTGGGGATGATGTAGAAATCTTTGGAGAACATATCTCACTTGCAAAAATTGCAAAAGAAATCAATACAATCCCTTATGAAATTATCTGTCTCATTTCACCAAGAGTGGAGAGAATATATGAAAAGTAGAAATCAATATGCGAAAACAATTAGAAGAATAGAAATCGGTTCTAACTTCTTACTTATTATTGGTATCCTAGTAAGCTTCTTTATGTCATGGGGATTACCTGGTACTATCGGTACAGTCGTACTTTATATCTTGCTTATGGCTTATAACTTCCAGTTAATGAAGAGATGTCGCTGTGACTCATGTGGTCATGTAGATGTCTTTACAAAGTCTAGAAGCTTTGTGACTGGTGTAGAAAAGAGATGTCCAAACTGTAACCATAAGCTAAAGAACGATTTACCACTTAATGAAATTGAATTCAAGGATTAAAAAGATGTCAGTCCTAACGGCTGACATCTTTATTATTATATCTTTTTGCGAGTCTCTGGAAGGTTGTATGACTTATTTCCAGCATTCTTCCTGCTTCTCTTAAGCTAATTAAATTATTCTCCCAGAGGTTATAAATAGAATCAAAGTTTTCAGGAATATCCATGACAGGCCTGCCAAACTTAACACCTTTTTCTTTTGCGATTCTTATCCCTTCAGCCTGTCTTTGTCTAATATTTTCTCTTTCTATCTGCGCTACATAGGAAAGAATCTGTAAGACTAAATCCGCAATAAACTTACCTGTTAAGCCATTGATCTTATTTCTTGTATCTAATAGTGGTAGATCAAGTACACTGACATCTACATTCTTATCTTTTGTGAGTATTCTCCACTGTTCAATTATTTCCTCATAATTTCTGCCTAATCGGTCAATAGACTTAATATAAACCTCATCACCTGCTTTAAGCTTTCTTAACATCTTCTTATAATTCTTACGTTCAAAATCCTTACCTGACTGCTTATCAATAAACATCTTATCTTTATTAATACCCACCTCCTTCATTGCCTCTACCTGTCTATCGATATTCTGTTCTCTAGTAGACACTCTAATATAAGCATATTTCATATCTTTACCTCCATTAATCAGGATTATACAAAATATTCACTATTTTAGATGATATTATGAATGATAGGACTATTGCGGGCACGAAAAAAGATTGCCTTTTGGGCAATCTTCTTATAGGTTTGCATTAATAAAATCTTTGAAATAATAGTACTGTAGAGCACCTGAATACTTAGCTTTTACTTTGCCGTCTTTAATAATGAATGTGCAAGGTGTAGAAACATTCACATTCAATTTCTTATTAAGGTAATCACTAGATTTTCCTTTTGTATCAACATAATAAAGCTTATTTTTTCTATTCTTTGTCTGGTAAGTTGTCATAACTTCCTGGAAAGACTTCATTGTATTATCAGAACTATCACCTGCAACAACAATAAAGCTATCTTTATTCTCAATTTTCTGTTCAAACTTTGTGCTTGATAAAGTTGTATAAGTTGCATATGTTGCCTGACGATAAATAAATAATCCAAGGAATACAACAAGTACTAATCCAAAAACACTGATTTCACGTGCAAATTTCTTGATAAAATCTTTCATTATTCTTGTACGCCTCCGTTTAAATATTGTAGCAAATTCTACCCTTTATGACAATATCTTATTGTTTCACTTTAGAGGATAAGAATGGTATAATAGAAACATTAGGAGGACGTACAAATGACTAAAGTAGTAAAAACAGATAAAGCACCTGGTGCTATTGGACCATATAGCCAGGGAATTGATATCGGTAATATGATCTTCTTCTCAGGACAGATTCCACTAGATCCTGAAACAGGTGTGATGCCAGAAGGTATCGAAGCACAGACTAGACGTGCATTAGATAATGTAAAAGGATTACTTGAAAGCCAGGGTCTTACATTCAAGAACGTTGTGAAAACAACTGTATTCTTAGATAATATTGATGATTTCGCAACTATGAATGGTATCTATGCCGAATATTTTGAAGAACCTTATCCAGCAAGAAGTGCTGTAGAAGTCGCAAAACTTCCTAAAGGTGCTCTATTAGAAGTAGAAGTGATTGCAGTAAAATAGACTTTCTCATTTGAGAAAGTCTTTTTTTATGCGTAAAACCTTGAAAATAATGAGAATTGTGCCATAATCAAAAAGACAATAAAAAAGGAGATTATTATGTTACTCTATTTAAAAACTATTTTGTTTGGTATTGTAGAAGGAATCACAGAGTGGTTACCTATCAGTAGTACTGGACATATGATTCTATTAAATGAATTTGTGAAATTAGATGTTTCTAAAGATTTCTATTCTATGTTCCAGGTTGTTATTCAGCTAGGGGCTATTCTTGCAGTAGTCGTTATCTATTGGAATCAGATCTGGCCATTTAAGAAGAATACAAACCCAATGGTCAAAGGCTTCTTTAAATATGTAGATAGAGATATCTTTGATTTATGGCTAAAGATTATCTTTGCATGTATCCCTGCTGCAGTGGTTGGTTTATTATTTGATGATGTATTTGAAGCATTATTCTATAATCCACCATGTGTTGCATTAGCACTTATTATCTTTGGTATTGGATTTATCGTAATCGAAAACAGAAATGCATCACTAAGACCTAAAATCAACTCTTTAAAAGCAATCAATGGTAAGACTGCTTTCTTAATTGGCATGTTCCAGTTAATTGCAGCTATTTTCCCAGGTACATCTCGTTCTGGTGCTACTATTCTTGGTGGATTAATGTTAGGCGTAAGCCGTACAGTGGCTGCAGAGTTCACATTCTTCTTAGCTATCCCAGTTATGTTTGGGGCAAGCTTATTAAAGCTTGTGAAGTTTGGTCTAGCATTCACAGGAACTCAGCTTGCAGTATTAGGACTTGGTATGGTTGTTGCCTTTGTATCATCTATTTTAATCATCAAGTTCTTAATGAGCTATATCAAGAAGCATGACTTCAAGGTATTTGGCTGGTATAGAATTGTATTAGGATTATTAGTACTTGCATATTTCTTTATCATTAAGTAAAAAAACAATGGCGCGAGCCATTGTTTTATTTTTTCTTAATTGTAATACCAATCTTTCTTTCTACTTTTGCAAGTTTCTTTCTTGCGATTCTTCTTGCTTTTTCAGCCCCTGCTTCAAGGACATTATCAAGATAATCACCGTCTAAGATTTCATTATAACGGTCCTGGATTCGTGTCAGTTCATCACCAACTACTTCTGCAAGATCCTTCTTGAATTCTCCATAACCCTTACCTTCATACATTGTTTCAAGTTCTTCAATAGTCTTACCTGAAATAATAGAATAGATTTCAAGTAAGTTAGAAATACCAGGTTTATTTTCTGGATCAAACTTAACGTGTGAATCACTATCAGTGACTGCAGATAAGATCTTCTTCTTAGATACATTAACTGGATCTAAGACATAAATACATCCTTTACCATTTGGTGATGATTTACTCATCTTCTTAGTAGGATCCTGTAAGTCCATGATACGTCCACCTACTTTAGGAATAATAGGTTCAGGTAATTTGAATGTATCACTATAACGGCTGTTGAAACGTTCTGCAATATTTCTAGCGAGTTCTACATGCTGTTTCTGGTCTTCTCCTACTGGTACATATTCTGGATCATACATCAAAATATCTGCATTCATTAATGAAGGATAGTTGAAGATACCAGCACCAATATGTCCGCCTTTTTCTTCTGCTTCTAGTTTCTTTGATTTATATTGAGTCATACGTGATAATTCACCCATAGAGACCATGCATCCTAAATACCATCCAAGCTGAGCATGTTCTAAGACATCACTCTGTAGGAATAATGTGACCTGTTCTGGATCTAATCCTGCCGCAATATATAATGCAATCAGGTCTTTAGTATTCTTTCTTAAATCCTTTGGTTCCTGATAAATAGTCATTGAATGAAGATTTGCGACAAAGATAATCATCTCATATTCATTCTGGAACTGTACAAAAGGCTTGATTGCGCCAATGTAGTTACCTAAAGTAACACGTCCTGTAGGTTTAATACCACTTAACATTCTTTTCATTACTTACGTCCTCCTAAATAAAAAAGGCACGCCCAAAGGACGTGCCACCAATGTGTAGTTGTGCTGGTAACGACAGCAGACGTTTCTAACTAATGCTAGAAAAGCTCCCAGAACCCAATTCATTTCCTATATATGACTCATTTCCACCACCCATGAGCTCTCTATCCATAGTATAAAAAACTACTTATTTCTGTTCATTGCTTCTTCCATTATAATACAAAATTATGTGAATGCAACCAATAAACATACACAACCTATGAAAATGATGTATAATAGACACAAGAAAGAGGTGAAATCATGATTAGAATCTACACTGCACCAAGTTGTGCATCATGCAGAAAAGTCAAGGCATGGCTGAAAGAACATGATATTCCTTATGTAGAAAAGAATATCTTTTCTACAATACTAAGAGAAGATGAATTACGTGAATTATTAGAACGAAGTGAGAATGGTACAGATGATATCATTTCTAAACGTTCTAAGATCATCAAAGAAAATAAAGTGGACATTGAAGATATGTCTATCAATGAATTGATTCATTTCATTCAGGAGAATCCATCTATCTTAAAACGTCCAATCATGATTGATGAAAGACGTTTCCAGGTAGGATATAATGCAGAAGAAATTCGTGCATTTATACCAAGAGAATTGAGAAAATTGGCAGAATGTCAGAAGTTCGACAATTGTCCACAGTTCAGTGCATCTACACTTGTAGAAGATTATCATCGCAGCAATAAAGCAGGCTTATAGGCCTGCTTTTAATGTACTGAGAACTCTTGCAATCTTACTTGCACAGTTTCCTTTATATTGTAGGTGGTATGTTTGACATAACTCTTCAAACTGTTTAAGACCTGCTTCTTCATCATTGACTTCAAATTCTAATTCATAATCAGTGATCCCGTTATAATGATTCTCATCAAGTGATAACATGCCTGAATAAAAAGGAATATCTCTTCTGATCGTAGTGAGAGAATAAGCCTGTTTAATAAGACTTAGATTAAATCCCTTATTACTTAATAAACGTGTAATTTCATTATCGGGCATCTCTCCATTCTGGATCATGATGAGATCCTCTTTGTGAATCTCTAGGTTATGTTCTAAACGACCGTTCTTTTCAGGAATCTTTAAAGTCATTTCATAATAGCCTTCTTTTTCTCTTATACGAAGACTATAGCGTAAAGCACTTAATTCAATACTTGTAAGATAATAATTTGTCTGACTATAAGTATGCCCATTGAAATCATTCATTAATTGATTGAATACATCTTCATCAAGAAGCATCTTATATTCTATTTCAAGATTTTTTTCCATAATGTCTCCTCATTTTTCTCAAATTATATACTTGTGGTTGTTGTCAATACAAGTCATATTGCTTAAAAAGGTAATAGAAAGTATAATAATAGCGGTGAGGAAAATATGAAAAGATATGCGATTGTGTCAAAAAAGGATGATGTATCCCGTCATCTTGCAGCTTTAATTAAAGATGAACTTAAAGAACTCATTTATGATGAAGAACATCCAGATATAGTGATTTCTGTAGGTGGAGATGGAACTATGATTTATTCTATTCATCGTTATGAGCATGTTTTAAATGATGTCTCTTTTGTAGGAATCCATACAGGAACATTAGGATTCTTTACAGACTATTTAAAGGATGAATATAAACAGCTTGTAAAGGATATTCTTACAAAAGAACCAGAAATATTTGATCGACATCTTTTACGTATTTCTTATAATGGAGAAATCTTCCATGCCTTAAATGAAATGCGTATAGAGAATAGTTATCGTTCACAGGTTATTGATATGTATGTGAATGATGAACATATGGAGACATTTAGAGGAAATGGTTTATGTGTGAGTACCCCTTCAGGCTCTACAGCGCTCAATAAGTCATTAGGAGGGGCAGTGATTAATCCTAGCTTAAGACTTATGCAGGTGACTGAAATAGCGGGTATACATCATAATGCGTATCGTTCTTTAGGTAGTCCTCTTATTTTAGGAGAAGAGGATGTAGTGCGCTTTGAAACGGATTTTAATGAAAATGCGGTTTTAGGTATTGATACAGATATATATGAACTAAAGGATCATGATGTCATAGAAGCACGTTTATCTAAACGTGTGGCACATTTCTGTAATTATCGTCATGTATCTTTTGTGAAGAGATTGAGGAAATCATATCTATGATCTTACAGTTTGAAATAGATGCACAGCATGTTGATATGCGTTTAGATGAATTCTTCTATTTACATGGTATTTCTAAGAAGCTGGTAAAAGATTCTAGAAACCATGGAGAAATACTAGTGAATGGAGAAAAACAGTACTTGTGTTATAAGACAGTACTAGGAGATAGTGTAGCTATTGTCTTTCCTAAAGAAACAAGCAATGTGATTCCTGTGGATATTCCTTTAAAGGTTGTATATGAAGATGATTATTTGATGATCATTGATAAACAGCCTGATCTTGCTTGTATTCCTGTTAAGAAGTACTTAACAGAGTCATTAGGGAATGCGATTATGTATTACTATCAAGTAAATCATATTGAGAGTGCTATTCATCTAGTGAATCGTCTAGATAAAGAAACATCAGGACTCATGATGATTGCGAAAAGTCGTTATGTTCATGATGCTTTCTCTCATGATATCAAACAGGTCAAACGTGTCTATCATGCACTTGTGAAAGGCAATCCAGGGCAGGGAACAGTCAATGCGCCTATTGACCATGCAGAAGGTCATGGGACAAAAAGAGAAGTAAAAGAAGGCGGTAAAGAAGCAATCACCCATTACCGTACGATTAAAACGACTGGAGAGTATTCTCTAGTAGAATGTAAGCTAGAAACAGGACGTACGCATCAGATACGTGTTCATATGGCTTATTTAGGATGTCCACTTGTCGGAGATCCACTTTATGGTGAAGGAGAAGGTTTCTATCTAGATAGTGTAGAAATAGCCTTTAAACATCCTATCACACAACAATGTATGACTTTAAAGAAGGTGTTCAACGATGTACGAATTAAAAAAATTAAATCTTAAACAGTCAGAAAAGTATATGACTTATAAATGTAATGAATATGGAAAGCACTATAAGAAGTTCTCTAGAATTATTCCTGTAGTTGTGATTGTCGCATTAGTGGCTGCTTTTCTTGTTCCTACTCAGGCTAAAGTGATCTATGCACTGGCATTAGCTATTGCAGCTGGATTATTCTTCATGGTTTATAGCTACTATAAACAGATGGTGAGCTTAAAAGAAGTACCTAGTGTACCTTGTGAATATGTGGTTACACCAGTGAAGTACAATGAAAGAGTACAGCTTAAGACAACTAAAGGGGAAGATCTCTTATTCGCTTTTGTAGAAAAGAGTCGTTCTATTTATAAGAATGAAAAAGAAGCGCTTATTATCTATGTACCTGAATCAGGACATATTTATGGTGAACATGTCGCTTTACTTAAAGATATTAAGGGATAGTTATGGAACCATTAGATGATATGCATGAATTTGAGAACGATGCGAAAAGAAAAGCATACCTCATAAAAGAAGGAAAAAGAAAAGTATATTCAGAAGAAGAATTTATTGAACTTTTAGAAAAAGAAGGACTATAACAAAAAAACGGCATGCCTCATAAGAGGTATGTCGTTTTTTTAGTATTGTTTATGTTTTACATCACGAAGCTTATTCTGATAATCAATATCAATAATAACACCTAGCGCGAACATATAAGATAATAATGAAGATCCTCCATAAGACAACATTGGTAAAGTAATACCAGTAATAGGAAGTAATCCAAGAATCATTCCAATATTCCATGTCTGCTGGAAGATGAGACATCCAAATGTACCCATGATAAATGTTTTATCACGAATATTATCACTTCTTAAGCCAATATTTAAGATACAGATATCAAATGCTGCAATTGCAAGTAAAGTAATAAGTGCACCTGCATAACCAAAGTCAGTCGCAATAACTGAGAAAATAAAGTCTGTCTGTCCTTCAGGGAAAACCTTGACTACAGCTCTAAAGCCATGTCCAAACCATCCTGCAGTTCCATAAGATAACTGAGCAAACCATGATTGTAATCCCTGGTTACCTGTTGTTCCCTCAGGATCCAGCCATCCATAGACACGGTCTAATTTATGTCCAGAGATGAGTGATGTAAAGATACCATTCTGGTAGACAAATAAATAAATGAGACCAAGTACACCAACAGCACCAACGATAATAATAAATAAGAACCAGTTCTTATTCATACCACTTGATAATAATACAAAGAAGACAGCTGCCATAATAATCATCATAACCCCTGAGTCATTCTGTAAATAAATAAGAATAGCAGGTGGTAGAGAAATCTTCATCACTTGAATGATATACTGTATTTCACTGTCTGTTGTCTTAACTAAGACATGATCATTATATTCCTGCGTGATTTTCGCAAGATACATAACCATGATGATCTTCATGAATTCAGAAGGCTGAAAACTGAAGCCTGGAATGTTATACCATGAAGTCGCACCATTGGTGAATTTTGCGAGTGGTACAATATGGATATGTAATAGTCTTGTATAGACAAAATGGTCTACGGCAAGACCAATCAGCAATACAATAAAAATCATATACAATGTTTTAATATGAGTATATAGGGTATCCTGACCTATTTTATAGATGATATAACTGAGAACGCCACCTAATACATAATAAAGTCCCTGTTTCAACCAGAGCATGTAAGGATTCGCAATGTTAGTCATAATTGGTGCAGCACTTGCAACCGCAAAACAGCTGATGGCACCAAGCAATATAATTAAGGCAATGAGAGGATATTTCTTGAGTGTTTCTTCAAGTTTTTCCATGCGTGCCCTCCTTTTTTCTTTTTACTTTTTTCATTCTTATAGTATACTATATTTTAAAGATACTTCAATAAAAAGGAGTGTGTATAAAGTGTCTAAAAATATGATGATTGGTATTATTGCAGCAGTGGTTGTTGTGCTTATTATTGTTGTGATGATGACTCGTAAAAAGAAAACAAGTAAAGAAGAATGTCCGATTGATGCGGATCTATTAATTAAGGCGTTAGGTGGTAAAGACAACATTACTGCTTTAGAAGCATCACCTTCTAAATTAAAGGCCACTTTAAAGCAGGATAAGGATCTTGATATTGAAACAATTAAAACACTTGGTGCAAGTGGTATTGTGGCAGGTCATTTAACACTAACTATGATCTTTGGTAAAGCATCAAGTGTGATCTGTGAAACAGTGTTAGAAAAAATTAAATAAGAGGTATTAACTATGAAGTTTAAGATGGTACATGAAAACTATAACGTTAAAGATCTAGATGCGTCTCTTAAATTCTATGAAGAAGCATTAGGCCTAACTGAAAGAAGTCGTAAGGTGAGCGATGATGGAAGTTTTATTATTGTATATGTTGGTAATGAAACAACACCATTCGAATTAGAACTTACATGGCTTAAGGATCATCCACAGGCTTATGATATTGGAGAAGAAGAATTCCACTTAGCCTTTAAAGTAGATGATTATGAAGGGGCACATGCATTACATGAAAAGATGGGATGTATCTGTTTTGAGAATCCTTCCATGGGCATCTATTTCATCCAGGATCCAGATGGTTACTGGCTTGAAATCATACCTGAAAAATAGTCTGGGAAATGCATCATGCATTTCCTTTTTTTTGTGAAAAAATAATTAAAAAATATTTTTATATATAAAAAATGTCACTAATGTAAGCGCATTAGTCCTAAAATAACAAATA
>OIXW01000151.1_pt1 | contig 20110 bp, 20 predicted proteins | sample 1587951 | NCBI WGS metagenome assembly OIXW01 (sample SAMN03283239) | human gut metagenome | biome: human-associated habitat; material: feces | host: Homo sapiens | place: Peru | collected 2012
AAACAACCACCACCCAGGCCACCACAACCGCCCCGACAACAACTACAACTGGCCCGACAACAACGGCCACCACAACCACCCAGGCCACCACAACCGCCCAGGCCGTCCCAACAACAATAACAACAACTCAGGAGCCCGTCCAGCCTTCCGCGACACCTACACCAACTACCGTCAGACAGGCCACGACACCCCCCAACGAGGCACAGGCCGCCCCACCAACACCCGTGGCGGACGAGGTTTCGGACAAAGATAACACCACACATTATAATATATAAGGGCTGACACCATAGCATTCCCCCCGCTACGGCGTCAGCCCTTATGTCTCTTAAGGTCACCCGGACGCCAGTCCGTGGCCGTCAGCCGCGCAGCGGCCTTATGTGTTTCTTATGTAGACTTATGTTCTTATGTTCGCGCGGTAAGCGCTTCAACAGCCGCGCAGCGGCCTTATGTCCTTATGTTCTTCTGTTTCCCGCGTTAGCGGCCACCAAACCCCACCACCACACCCCCCCGCCACACATTTTCCCTCCGACACACACCACAAAAAAAAACTAATACGTAACTTTGCACCCACATAGATAAAAGGTATTAGTAAAATGCAAGACATTCGTAACATTGCCATCATTGCCCACGTAGACCACGGCAAAACCACTCTCGTAGACAAGATGCTACTCGCCGGACACCTCTTCCGCAAAAACCAAAACGCAGGTGAACTCATTCTCGACAACAACGACCTCGAGCGCGAGCGCGGCATAACAATCCTCTCAAAGAACGTATCAATCAGATACAAAGACGTCAAAATCAACATCATCGACACACCGGGACACTCCGACTTCGGTGGCGAAGTTGAGCGTGTGCTCAACATGGCCGACGGCTGCATACTCCTCGTCGACGCCTTCGAAGGCCCCATGCCACAAACACGATTCGTCTTGCAAAAAGCACTGCAAATCGGCCTCAAACCCATCGTCGTAGTCAACAAAGTCGACAAACCCAACTGCCGCCCCGAAGAAGTCTACGAAATGGTATTCGACCTCATGTGCGACCTCGGAGCCACCGAAGACCAGCTCGACTTCCAAGTCGTATACGGATCAGCCAAAAACGGCTGGATGGGCCCCGACTACAACCAGCCCACCGACAACATCAACTACCTCCTCGACAAAATCATCGAAGTCATACCCGCGCCGCAGCAGCTTGAAGGCACGCCACAGATGCTCATCACATCACTCGACTACTCCAACTACACCGGCCGAATAGCCGTAGGACGCGTACACCGCGGCACCATCAGCGAAGGCATGAAATGCACCATCGCACACCGCGACGGCACACTCGAAAAAACACAAATCAAAGAGGTGCACACCTTCGAAGGCATGGGACGTCAAAAAACCGACGCCGTAAGCTCTGGCGACATCTGCGCAGTAGTCGGACTCGAAAACTTCGAAATCGGCGACACCATCTGCGACTTCGAAAACCCCGAGCCGCTCCCCACCATCGCCATCGACGAGCCCACCATGTCAATGCTCTTCACCATCAACGACTCACCGTTCTTTGGCAAAGAAGGCAAATTCTGCACATCACGACACATTGCCGACCGACTCAACAAAGAGCTTGAAAAGGACCTCGCACTCCGCGTACGACCCTCCGAAACCGAAGGCTCATGGATCGTCAGCGGACGCGGTGTACTCCACCTCTCCATTCTCATCGAAACCATGCGACGCGAAGGCTACGAGCTGCAAGTAGGCCAGCCACAGGTTATCTACAAGGAAATTGACGGACAAAAGTGCGAGCCTATCGAAGAGCTCACCATCAACGTGCCCGAAGAGTTCGCATCAAAAATGATCGACATGGTCACACGCCGCAAGGGCGAAATGACCTCCATGCAAAACATGGGCGAGCGCGTCGACATCGAGTTCAACATACCCTCACGCGGCATCATCGGCCTCCGCACCAACGTGCTCACAGCCTCACAAGGCGAAGCCATCATGGCCCACCGTTTCAAGGAGTACCAACCCTACAAGGGCGAGATACAGCGCCGTTCCAACGGTTCAATGATCTCACTCGAAACCGGCACCGCATTTGCCTACGCCATCGACAAACTGCAAGACCGCGGCCGCTTCTTCATCAACCCGCAGGACGAAGTATATGCCGGACAAGTAGTAGGCGAGCACGTCCACGAAAACGACCTCGTAGTCAACGTCACCAAAGCCAAGCAGCTCACCAACATGCGTGCATCTGGTGCCGACGACAAGGCCCGCATCATCCCCCCCGTCGTATTCAGCCTCGAAGAGGCCCTCGAATACATCAAGGAGGACGAGTACGTCGAAGTCACACCAAAGTCCATGCGTATGCGCAAAGTCATACTCGACCACCTCGCACGCAAGCGTGCCAACCGCGAGTAATAACTACATACACCCCACACACAAGGCTGGTGCCTCAGCGTTGCAAGCAGCAACGCCAGGCACCAGCCTTTTCCTTATAATACACCTCTGGGCATCAAGCACAATACCCCAACAAAAAACTACCAACAAGCCCCACCACCAAACGCAAGCTCCAAACCCCACCACCAAACGCAAGCTCTAATGGGGGCGACGCGTCTCGCGTCGGAAAAATGAAAAGGAAAGATACAAGCGCTACTAAATAATAGCTGCATATTTTTCCGACGCGGGACGCGTCGCCCCCATTAGAGCTTGCGTTTCTTGCAGCGCCCATTATGCCCATCAAGCCTATTATGCCCACCCCCATTACGCCTATTCCTCCTAAAATTCGTATCTTCGCAGCACAAACCAATCCCTCCTACACAACATGAGCACACACCGCACCATCACACTCATCTGCGCCACACTCATCAGCGCAGCAGCCATGGCACAAAGCACCATCAAGTTCGGTTACATCAACGCCGACTCCATACTACACACCATGCCCGACTACCACCAGGCACAAGCCGACCTCCAGCAGCTCACACAGCGCTACAAGGCCGAAACACAATACAACGAGCAAACATTCCAGCGCCAGTACACCGAACTGCTACAAGGCCAAAGCCAGTTCACACCCAACATACTCGCCAAGCGCCAAGCCGACCTGCAAGCAGCACTCGACCGAAACATCAAGTTCCGCCAACAAGCCGACTCACTCATAGCCGCCACATGGCAACAACTGCTCGCCCCCGTGCGCCAACGACTCAACCAAGCCATCAAAGACACCGGACTCGAGCACGGCTACGAATACATCATCGACACCTCAACAGGCGCCTACCCCTTCATACACCCACAAGCCGGACAAGACGCCACACCCTACGTCATCGAAAAACTACAACCCCTACGCGATGAACAACAACACACCCAACACTAACCCCCACACGCCACTGCCGCCCATCACACCAGGACAGGCACGCATAGGCATCTTCGACAGCGGCTACGGCGGACTCACCATACTGCGACAAATACGGCAACTGCTGCCACAGTACGACTACATATACCTCGGCGACAACGCACGCGCACCCTACGGCTCACACTCATTCGACATCATCTACCGATACACGCTGCAAGCCGTACAAGCACTCTTCCAGCAAGGCTGCCAGCTCGTCATACTCGCCTGCAACACCGCATCGGCCAAGGCACTGCGCACCATTCAGCAGCGCGACCTCCCTACACTCGACCCCACACGCCGCGTGCTCGGAGTCATACGTCCCACCGTCGAGGCCGTAGGCCCGCTCACCCGCACCCACCACATCGGACTGCTCGCCACACAGGGCACCGTCAACTCCGGCTCCTACACACTCGAGCTGCACAAGCTCTGCCCCGACATCACCGTCACAGCGCTTGCATGCCCCATGTGGGTGCCACTCGTCGAAAACTTTGAGTACGACTCGCCAGGCGCCGACTACTTTGTCAAAAAGCGCATCGAAGGCATCATGCGCCTCGACCCCGACATCGACACACTCATTCTCGGCTGCACACACTACCCGCTGCTCATGAACAAGATAGTGAAGTACACCCCACCCGGCGTGCGCATCGTGCCACAGGGCGAATACGTGGCAGCATCGCTGCGCCAGTACCTCATGCGGCACCCCGAACTCAACGCCATGCTCTCACAGCGCGGCACATGCCACTACCTCAGCACCGAGAGCCCCGACAAATTCAACCAAAGCGCCACCATGTTCATGCACGAAAATGTCAGCGCCGAACAAATAGAGCTATAATCAAGCCCAATAAGCAGCCCAACAAGCAGCCCGACAAGCCTATTGAGCCTAATATGCCTATCAAGCCTAATATGCCCATCAAGCCTATTATGCCTATCAAGCCTAATATGCCCATCAAGCCTAATATGCCTATTAAGCCTAATATGCCTATTGAGCCTATTATGCCCATCAAGCCTAATATGCCTATTAAGCCTAATATGCCCATTGAGCCTAATATGCCTATTGAGCCTAATATGCCTATTGAGCCTATTATGCCCATCGAGCCTAATATGCCTATTGAGCTTAATATGCCTATTGAGCCTAATATGCCTATTGAGCCTAATATGCCTATTATGCCTAATGAGCCTATTAAGCCCAATATGCCCCCCCAATAACCCCAATCAACAACCAACTATGAAACTCTGGGAAAAATCAACACAGCCACTCGAAGAAATCGACCGCTTCACCGTAGGCCACGACCGCGAGCTCGACCTCTACCTCGCCCCCTACGACGTACTCGGCTCCATGGCACACGTCACCATGCTCCACAGCATCAACCTCATTGCCGACAACGAGCTACAGCCACTGCTCAACGAACTGCGCCACATCTACCACACCACACAAAACGGACAGTTCGTCATCGAAGACGGCATTGAAGACGTACACTCACAAGTCGAACTCATGCTCACACGCAAACTCGGCGACATGGGCAAAAAAATACACTCCGGACGCTCACGCAACGACCAAGTGCTCGTCGACCTCAAACTCTACACACGCCACAAACTCCAACAAGTCATCGAGGCCGTAAAACAACTCTTCGACGAACTCCAAAAGCAGAGCGAACGCTATAAAAACATCATCATGCCGGGCTACACCCACCTGCAAGTGGCCATGCCCTCAAGCTTCGGACTATGGCTCGGAGCCTACGCCGAAAGTCTGGCAGATGACATGCTCTACCTCGAAGCCGCATGGCGACTCACCAACCGCAACCCGCTCGGCTCGGCTGCCGGATACGGCTCATCATTCCCCCTCAACCGGCAAATGACCACCACACTGCTCGGCTTCGACTCCATGGACTATAACGTGGTGTACGCACAAATGGGACGCGGCAAAATGGAGCGCAACGTGGCCTACGCACTCGCCTCAGTAGCAGGCACCGTGGCAAAACTCGCCTTCGACGCCTGCATGTTCAACTCACAAAACTTTGGCTTTATCAAGCTGCCCGACGAGTGCACCACCGGCTCAAGCATCATGCCGCACAAAAAGAACCCCGACGTGTTCGAACTCATACGTGCACGCATGAACCGCCTGCAGGCCCTGCCACAGGAGATGACACTCATCATGAACAATCTGCCCTCGGGCTACTTCCGCGACCTGCAAGAGCTCAAGGAGGCCTTCCTCCCCGCCTTCGACCGCCTCATCGACTGTCTGCACATGACCACCTACATCATCGAGCGCATCAAGGTCAACGAGCACATCACCGACGACCCACGCTACGACCCCATGTTCTCTGTTGAGGAGGTCAACCGCCTGGCAGCCTCCGGCACCCCCTTCCGCGACGCCTACAAAAAGGTGGGACTCGAAATCGAAGCCGGAGAGTTCCGCCCCGACAAAAACATTCACCACACCCACGCCGGCAGCATTGGCAACCTGTGCAACGACCGCATAGCCCAGCTCATGAGCAACACGCTCGCACGCATCGACTTTGCCAAGGTCGACGCAGCCATAGCCAGCCTGCTCAACGAGCCAGCTAAATAAAGCCCCCCCCTACCTGACCAATAGGCATAATAAGCAAGCCACCAAGCAAGCCTATTATGCCTATTGTTATTGGGCAAGCGCCTATCAAGCAAGCGCCCGCCCAATATTATGCCTAATATGCCTATTAAGCCTAATATGCCCATCGCCTAATATTATGCCTAATATGCCTATTATGCCTAATATGCCTATCGCCTAATATTATGCCTAATATGCCTATTATGCCTATTATGCCTATTATGCCTATTATGCCCATCAAGCCCAATATCCCCCATTAAGCCCATCCCCATGTCCAACAACCCCATCACCACCCTCCCACTCGACCGTCTGGCCATTCACCTTGCAGCCAAGCACGTGCCCAACGCAGCGCACATACTCCAGCAAGAAGAAGGCCGCCGCCGCATGGCCAACAAAGTGCCACTCTGGGCACAAACCCCCGGCATAGAGTACCCACCCCGACTCGCCCTCGAGCAATGCTCCGGACAACCCGCAGCACAGTACAAAGCCAGTCTTGTAGAGCAACTCCTGCCCGACCCCGCACAAAGGCAACACCTCGTCGACCTCACCGGCGGACTCGGCGTAGACTTCTCATTCATGGCACCACTCTTTGCACAAGCCACCTACGTGGAGCAGCAGCCACAGCTCTGCCAGCTCGCAGCACACAACCTGCCACTGCTCGCACTGCCACAAGCCCACATCGTCAATGCCGACGCCACACAACACCTCACACAGCTCGCACCCGACAGCGCAAGCCTCATATTCATCGACCCCGCAAGGCGCTCCGCCACAGGCCGCAAAACAGTGCTCATCGAGGACTGCCAGCCCGACATCATAACCCTCGCACCAAGCATGCTCAAAGCAGCCCCCGTGGTAGTGGTCAAACTATCCACCATGCTCGACATAGCAGCCGCCGTGCGCGCCCTCGGCTGCGTCAGCCAGGTGCACATCGTGGCCACCGCTGGCGAGTGCAAGGATCTCCTGCTCGTCATCACACGCCAGGCCAAGGCCCAGGGCGGCACCAACCCCCTCATCACCGCCGCCAGTCTCCTGCCCGACGGCACAATCGGGGGCTCTCTCACCTTCACACCGCAAACCGAGGCGGAAGCCACACCGCCCATTGCCGCCCAACCGCTGCGCTACATCTACGAGCCGGGACCGGCCATCATGAAGGCGGGTGCTTTCAAAACCACCGCCCTGCACTACCAGTTGCAAAAGTTGCACACCAACACCCACCTTTACACCGCCAGCCACCTCGTGTCCGATTTCCAGGGCCGCACCTTCGAGCTCCGAGCCACCTACACCTTTGGCAAGGCGCAACTCAAGGCGCTGCGCAGCGTCACCACGCAGGCCAACCTGGCCGTGCGCAATTTTCCCGCCTCGGCCGATTCCCTGCGCAAAAGGCTCAAACTCCGCGACGGCGGCCCTTACTACATCTTTGCCACCACACTGGCCGACGGCACACACGCCCTGCTGCTGTGCGAGCGCGCATGAAGCTCATAACGCGAGCACACTTCCTTTCTCTACTATCTCTCCTTTCTCTCCTTTCTCATTTTCCCGACGCGAGACGCGTCGCCCCCATTAGAGCTTGCGTTTCTTCAAGCACCAAATGCTAACACCAAACGCTAGCACCAAACGCAAGCTCTAATGGGGGCGACGCGTCTCGCGTCGGGAAAATGAGGAAAAAAGAGAAGAAAAAAGAGAAGAAAAGGAAACGCTACCTCTAATGGGGGCGACGCGACGCGTCTCGCGTCGGGAAAATGAGAAGAAAAAAGAGAAGAAAAGAGAAGAAAGATACAAGCCATGCCCCCCACCAACAACGGCAGAGCAAAAAACCTTTCGGAGCAAATAATTTTACGGGGTGGCACATGTGTCTTTCAAGCCTCACACAACGGGGCATCTTGGCATAGGGACAAAAAAAATGGGATACCACTGTATCCCAACCTTGTTAACCTTAAATCTAATACTATGAAAAACACGATGCAAAGATACGGCCTTTTCAGAAAAATGCAAGCCCTCGCACCACAAAAATACATATATGCAAGAAAGTTTAACAACATCACATAACTTATTGCACACTTCTTTACATCATGTGCAGTTTTATCGCGGTTTTGCCTCGTTGCACGCCGTGCGCCACAACCTGCAAATTACCACACAAAACTAACAGCACAGCAACCCCAAACCTACAAAACTGCCACACAACACCCACAAACCTGCACCACCACGCCACCCCCTCAGCACAAGCCGCGTTTTCTTAATAAACAATAAAAATCAGCCCCTTTTTAACCCCAAAAATTAACACCCATTTAGACAATTACGAAGCTTCGAGGCTCAAAAATCAGGTACTGATTTTCAACGATTTACGCCACGAATTTAACATTTCGGATTTTTTGAGTGTCATAATTTGACACACAAAAAAGCACAATTTTGCCGATTTGGAAAATTGGAAAAAGCGTATTACATTTGCATCGGTATTAGATACAAAACGCAACCAAATTGTATGTTACTTAGTGTGCTGGGCCGAAAGGCCAAATTGTATATCGGGTAAGCACTTCCTTTTTTCGGAACCCGACACACAAGTACTCGGGGAGGCGTGACGGCCTCCCCATTTTGGTATACAGCCCCGCAGAGGGGATAAACAGCCCCCACCGAGGGGCATACAAAACCTTACAACATAACCATAAAACCAAATTTTACCATGAACAACGGCTATGTATCCGTGCCGCGCGAATTTTTTGACAGCATTCAATGGCGGCGCAAACGTATTTTTACAGAGAGCGAGGCATACCTCGACCTGCTACAAATGGCCTACTATGGCTCCGAACCAACTGAAAGAATGGTGGGAAGAAGAAGCTTCATCGTCAAACGCGGGCAAATCATCACGACCACCTCGTTCCTTGCCGAAAGATGGGGCTGGAAATTACACCGGGTGCGCTATGTGCTACGTGCATTAAGTGTCACTTCTTTTGTCACCTCAGTTGTCACTTCAGGACGAACGATAATCACTGTAAATCAAGGTAATACAAGCAACTGCTCAGAAAAAAGTGTCACTTCTTTTGTCACCTCAATTGTCAACAATAAGAATAAGATTACAAAGAAGAAGATTACAAAGAAGAGTGTAGAGAGTAGTGTGGTGTGTGACACCACGCCCCACGCCCAAGCTGAGGGTGAGGTGGCTGAAGCTGAGGTGAGCCAAGTGGCTGAGGTGGCAGCAGTGGCCGAGGCAGCAACAACCGAGGCAGCAACCGATGCTGCAGCAGTCGAAGTGGCAGCAGAGGCCCAACCTGCAAGCATCATGCCCGCAGCAGAAGCCAAGGCAGAACCCGCAGCCCCCAAGCCCGCAACCCGCCGCCGAACGCCACCCATGCAGCGGCCCACCGTGTGGGAGGTGGAGAACTTCTGCCGCACACAAGGACTGCAGCTGGTCGATGCGCAGCGCTTTGTGGACTACTACGAGGCTAACGGCTGGAAGGTGGGACGCAACCCCATGCGCTCATGGCAGGCCGCTGCACGCAACTGGCAACGACGCGAACTGCAATACCAACAACCGGCCGCGATGGCCGCAATCAATCAAACTAACCTTTTTACCGAACCAAACTGTGCCAATAACCATGAACATTCCTATGCAGTGCAACCCGCTCACAACGGGGCCAAACTCCAACAACAGCAACAACTCCAACAACAACTCCAGCAACCCCAGCAGCTGCAACCCCAGCCAAGGGTATTCAGTTACCACCCCCAGCCAAGCCTCTGGCAGCGGCAGCAGTGCGCTACAAAGGCAAGCGCTTGCGCTGAAGCTCTCGAGCAGTATGCAGCTCGCCAAATGCGGTATTTCGCCAGCATGGGGGCTGAAGAACCCGACTTTTGAGGCGGTGATGCGCAACTACTCGCCCGCCAACTGGGGTGTGGTGGCGCAGTCGGCACGGCGGGCGTACCTGTGGGTGTGTCCCACGGTGGGGGCTTTGGCGCCGCTCTTCGGGCCACGCTGCCCGGTGATGTGGCTCGACGAGCAGGTGACGCACCTGTTTCTCACATCGCAGAGCCGCGACGCCTCGGCAGCCGCAGCACAGATTGAGGCTTTTGTAGGCTCGTTTGTAGGCACCGTGGCAGAATTCAAGCTTACCGAGGTCATGCTCTTCCTGGCACGCTACAAGGCTGGTGTGTACGGCCGTTCGTTTGCTGCCTTCGATGTGCGCAATGTGGGGCAGACGTTTCACCACGAGTTTGTGCAGCAGCGCCGCCAGGAGTTGCAGACCATCGAGGCGGAGGCCACAGCGGGACGCGATGGTGAGGAGCGCCGGTTGCGTGCTGCCCATGCCGTGTCGCGTGAGGCGTATCTGCGTTTGCAGCGCGACGGGGGCCGTGTGGGACTCAAGGTGTGGCTCCGGGCAGCAGCCTTGTCAGCTGGCCGCGTGTGTGGTGTGGCGCAGTTGCTTGGCACGTGTGCCGAGGCCATGGTGAGTGCGGCGGGGCGTGGCGAGGCGCTGTGTGTGGAGGTAGGTGTGCAGCAGTTGCCGGCGGTGGTGCGTGCCGAGAGCGAGGGCTTGCTACGCGTGTCGGACTCGTGGGTGTGCCACGCCTCAGACAACAAGTTTCCCGGGCTGCGGAGGGCCTTGCAGCCATGACCATGCGCAACTCTACCCTGGTGCGGCGCTCTGAGGCGCGCCGCCTGGCCATGGCGTACTATGAGCCTGGCAACCAGGCCCGCAGCATGAAGTATGTTTGGCGCCACTTTGCCGAGCCGCAACTGGGCATTGGCTACCGGACGTTTTTGAGATATATACGGTAAGGGGGGGCGTATTAAGCGTATTAAGCATATTAAGCATATTAAGCATATTAGGCATATTAGGCATAATGGGCCTATTGGGCATAATGGGCCTATTAGGCATAATAGGCCCAAAATAATAAAAGAGCTAACGCCTTAGCGTTACTATTTGCAACGCTAAGGCGTCAGCCCATTAGCATATCAGCTGCCTGTCAGCAGCCATCAGTCAATTATCAGCATGGCATCGCCAAACGGCCCGAACTTGTAGCCATGCTTGAGTGCCTCGTCGTAAGCGTGCATGGTATAGTCGTAGCCACCGAAGGCGGTGGTGAGCATGAGCAGCGTAGAGTAAGGCAAGTGGAAATTGACAAGCATGCTGTCCGCCACGCTGAAATCGTAAGGCGGGAAAATAAACTTGTTGGTCCAGCCCTCATACTCCTTGATGTGGCCGTCGGTGCTGCAAGCTGCCTCAAGGGCACGCTGCACGGTGGTGCCCACGGCGAGCACTTTGCGGCCCTCGTCCTTGGCACGGTTGACAAGCTGGCAGCATGGGGTGTCAACAAACATCTGTTCAGAGTCCATCTTGTGTTTGGTGAGGTCCTCCACATCGGTGTTGCGGAAGTTGCCAAGTCCACAGTGCAGGGTGATGAATGCGCGGTCGATGTCGTTTATCTCCATGCGCTTGAGCATCTCGCGCGAGAAGTGCATGCCGGCAGTAGGAGCCGTAACAGCACCCTCGTGCTGTGCAAAGATGCACTGGAAGCGCTCAAGGTCCTCGGGTTCGCTTTCGCGGCCTATAAAGCGTGGTATGGGCGCCTCGCCCAAGGCGTAGAGCGAGCGTTTGAACTCGTCGTGGTCGCCGTCGTAGAGGAAGCGCAGTGTGCGTCCGCGGCTGGTAGTGTTGTCAATGACTTCGGCCACAATGGAGTCGTCGTCACCAAAGTAGAGCTTGTTGCCTATACGTATTTTGCGTGCGGGGTCGACGAGCACGTCCCACAAGCGCAGCTCCTGGTTGAGTTCGCGCAGCAGGAACACTTCGATGCGTGCACCAGTTTTCTCTTTATTGCCGTAGAGTCGCGCGGGGAACACCTTTGTGTCGTTGAACACGAACACATCGTGAGGGCTGTAAAAGCTGAGTATGTCTTTGAACATGAGGTGCTCTATGTCGCCTGTGGTGCGGTGGAGCACCATCATGCGGCATTCGTCGCGGTGGGGGGCAGGGTACTGGGCTATGCTCTCCTGCGGGAGCTTGAACTTGAATTGTGAGAGTTTCATATCTTGCTGTTGGTAGTTGCGAGGAGGTCTATTTCTTCTCTTGTTTCAGGTCGTCGGGCAGTTGGTTGGCATCGAAGCAGCGGGCGGCGGTGAAGTAGCCCACGCGGGTGCGGCGCAAGGCCGTGAGGTGGGCACCGCTGCCAAGGGCCTGGCCAATGTCGCGCGCCAAGGCGCGAATGTATGTGCCCTTTGAGCACACTATGCGCAAGGCGAGCTGCATGGTGGCAGCATCGAAGCTGACGAGCTCGAGCTCGTGAATGTGCAGGGGTTTGGCCTGCAACTCCACTTGCTGGCCCTGACGGGCCATGTCGTAGGCGCGCTTGCCGTTGACCTTGCAGGCCGAGAAGGCCGGGGGCACCTGCATGATGGGGCCGCGGAACTGCTCGAGGGCTTGCTCTATGGCGTCACGCGTGATGTGCGCCGTGGGGTAGGTTTGGTCGACGGGGTGCTCAAGGTCGTAGCTGGGGGTGGTGGCGCCTAATTGCAGGGTGGCGGTGTACTCTTTCTCGCCAGCTTGCATCTGCTCAATGAGTTTGGTGGCGCGCCCCACGCAGATGACCATGACGCCTGTGGCGAGGGGGTCGAGGGTGCCGGCATGGCCTATCTTGACTTTCTGGCCGCCCAAGGCCCGGGTGAGGGTGCGGCGCACTTGTGCCACGAGCTGGAAGGAGGTTTGGTGCAGGGGCTTGTCGAAGGCCATGATGAGTGGCACAATGCCTCCCGAGGGTGGATTTCCGTCGGGGGTGTTGAAGGCCGCTGGCTGGGCAATGTAGGCTCTTAACTCTGACAAACCGGCCCAGGGCAGGGCTTGACGCTCTGCGGGGGTGAGGGCTTGCAGGGCTGCGTCGGGCAGCAGGTAGTGGGTGGGGAACATGGAGGGGGAGGGAGGGAGAAGTTGAGGAGTTGATGAGTTGAAAAGTTGAGGAGTTAACCCGTTAACCCACAAGACTATAAATGAGTGTAGCGGCACCTGCTATGGCACAGTAGTAGGCAAAGTAGATGAGTTTGCCACGGCTGACGAGTGCTATCATCCACTTGCAGGCTGCGCAGCCCGAGATGAAGGCGGCTATAAAACCGGCTATGAGGGGGAGCATGGCGATGTCGCCGCCAATGGCTTCGCCCTTCATCATTTTGAGCACGTCGAGCAGTGCCTCACCCAATATGGGGGGTATGACCATGAGGAATGAGAACTGGGCCATGGCTGCCTTGTTGTTGCCGAGCATGAGGCCGGTGGCAATGGTGGTGCCCGAACGGCTGAGACCGGGGAGCACGGCGAGGGCCTGGCTGATGCCTATGATGAAGGCGTGGAGGGGACTGATGCTCTGGCGCTGGCGCGGACGTGCCAGGTAGCTGAAGGTGAGCAACAGGGCTGTGACGAGGAGGCAGATGCCTACGATGGTGAGGCCCGAACCGAAGATGGCTTCGACCTGGTCCTTGAAGAATACGCCGACAATGCCTATGGGCACCATGGAGATGACGATGTTGAGCAGGTACTGCTGGCTGGGATTGAGGCGCTGCAGTCCGGTGCCGGGACCGAGGGGACTGAATGTGCCGACTATGATTTGTCCTATTTGACGGCCTAACACGACGATGGTGCTGAGCACGGTGGCTACGTGTACGGCTATGGTGAAGGTCATGCTGCTTTCGCCGTCGATGCCGGTGAGGGCTGATGCGATGGCGAGGTGGCCGCTGCTGCTTACGGGCAGGTACTCGGTGAGGCCTTGTATGAGGCCCATGATGATGGCTTGTATGGTGGTCATGCTATCGGGGTGGTGTTATTTGCGTGGTTTGCGCACGATGGCGTATATCATGAAGAGGTAGCCGAGGAGGCATACTGCGGGGGCTAACTTGATGTGGCGTGCATCGAAGATGCTGGCGTCGAAGGTGGTTTCGCCTGAGCCTGAGCCTGACATGAGCACCATGCCGATGATGACTACTGCCATGCCTACGGCAAGGAGTATGAAGTTGGTGCGGCCGAAGGCGAACACTGGCTGCTTGGGAGTTTTGAGGGGTGTTTGCTGCTGTTGCATTGTTTGGTTGGTTTTTGGGGTTTTCTAGGGGGGCTAGTTTTTCTAGAGTTTCTAGAGTTTCTAGATATTCTAGAGTTTCTAGATTTTCTAGATTTTCTAGTTTTTCTAGAGCCTCTAGAGCTTCTAGTTTTTATCTGAGGTATACTTCGCCGCCGCGGAGGCGGAGGTGGTGGTTAACCGAGAGGGAGGCGCAGAGGGCCGTGAGGCCAAGGCCGCAAATAACTATGGCACCGAGGGTGGTGGCCCACACAAGGGGGGTGACAAGGGTGTTGAGGTAGATGCTGCCGGCTCCGGCCTGTGTTTGCAGATACCACATGGCGGCGGAAAGGAGTCCGCCGGCTATGATGGCTGACACAAAACCTATGCGCATGGCTTGCCACATGAAGGGGCGGCGTATGAAGCCCCAACTGGCTCCGACGAGCTTCATGGTGTGTATGCTGTAACGACTGGCGTAGACGCTCATGCGCATGGTGTTGTTGATGAGTGAGAATGACACAAGGGCGAGGAGGGCGGCTACTGCGAGCAGACCAAGGGTGACGGCGGGTATGGTGCGGTCGAGGCTCTGCATGATGTCGCGGGGGTAGTTGACCTCTGCCACGCCAGGCATTGCGAGCATGGAGGGCTCGTAACGCTTGATGCTGTCGAGATTGGCGTAGGGGGCGTTGAGACTGACCTCAAACTCGGCGGGCACGGGACTTGTGCCGTCGAAGGTGCCTATGTCGGTGCCCATGGCCTCGTTCATGTCGCGCAGGCCTTGCTCTTGTGATATGTAGGTGACTTGGCGCGCCCAGGGTGCTGCCTTGAGGCGTGCCTGGGTGGCTGTCATTTGCTGCGGTGTGATGCTGTCGGTGAGCATTAGCTCGACGGTGAGTCCTTCGCGCAGCTGGTTGCTGTAGTTGGTGGCCATGCCTGCAAAGAGGGTGATGATGCCTATCATGATGAGCACCATGGTGATGCTGATGCAGGTGGTGAATGTGCCGAACCGGCCTGTGTGACGGCGCGGACGCTTATGGGCTTTGTTCATGTGGTGTGTGAGTTGTTGTGGGGTTGTGCCGCTGTGGCTGGTGCACTTTGCGGCTAAATTGGTACAAATGTACAATATTATTGGGGGTTGGCGCGGACCGGGCGGGGCTTTTAACGCTGATTAACGTGTTGATGGGCGGCGTGGGGGCAAAAAAAAGGCTGGCGCCATGGCGCCAGCCTGGGAATGGGGATAATGGGCAATAGGCATAATAGGCCCAATAGGCTTTAGGCATAATAGGCATATTAGGCCCATTAGGCTTAGGCTAGGCCCAATAAGCTTAGGCATAATAGGCATATTAGGCCCATTAGGCATAATACGCTGCTGCCTATATTGCTTGCTTACTTGCCCACCTTGATGACCTCGACGGTGAAGATGAGGGTTGAGTTGCCCGGTATGCTCTGGGTGCCGCGCTCGCCGTAGCCGAGTGAGGCAGGAATGTAGAGCTTCCAAACTGAGCCCTGGGGCATGAGGGTGAGGGCCTCTTTCCAACCCTTGATGACTTGGTCGGGACGGAAGGTGGCTGCCTTGCCACGCTTGTATGATGAGTCGAACACGGTGCCGTCGATGAGCGAACCTTCGTAGTGTACCTCAACCTGGGTGGAGTCGGTGGCTACGGGGCCGTTGCCCTTGGTGAGCACCTCGTACTGCAGGCCGCTGGGGAGGGTGGTGACGCTCTTGCGCTTGGCGTTGGCGGCGAGGTAGTCGGCATTGGCCTGCTTGTAGCGGCTGGCCTGGTACTGGAACTGGCCTTCGACTATCTGCATGGCGCTGTCGCGTGTGAGGGTGGTGGCGGTGCCGAGTGCGCTCTGTGTGAGACCGCGCTCAAACTCTGCCTGGTTGACGTAGGTTGAGTCGCCCTTGCCTGCGGCCTGCTCGCTGATTTTGGGCAGGTTGCGCTTGTTGATTTCGGCAATGCGGAGTCCGGCGGCGAATGCTTCGGCCTTTTTGCGCTCTTCAGGAGAGATGTTGGTGGTCATGGCGCGTATGGCTTCGGGCACATAGGCAGAGTCTACGCCGAGCTGGCTTACGAGGTACTGCTTGAGGCTCTCGCCCTGGGCTACACCGAGGGCGTAGCTGAAGGTTTTGCCATCAACGGCCTTGAGGGCCGGTGTGAGGGTGGCTGCGGGCTGTGCCTTGCGGGCTGACTTTTTGCTGGTTTTCTTGGCTTTTTGGGCCATGGCGCCGGTGCTGCCAAGGGTGACAGCAAGGGCAAGTGTTATGATGGTTTGAAGTTTCATTGAGCTTTCTTTTTTGGGGGGCTAGATAGGCTAGAGATACTAGAGGCTCTAGAAAGGCTAGAGGCTCTAGAAGGACTAGATAAGCTAGAAACGCTAGAGCCTCTAAATAAGCCTGGCTCTACCCTGCCCTATTACTTGTTAATGCTAACGAGGGTTACCTTGAATGTGAGGGCTGCGAATGGGGGGATGGGGCCTGTGCCCTGCTCGCCATAGGCTGCCTGGTAAGGTACGTAGATTTCCCAGGTAGAGCCGACGGTCATTTTGGGAATGGCGATGCCCCAACCCTTGATGACGTTGCGGAGGCTGAATGTGACTGTACCACCAGGCTGGTTGGCTGATGAGTCGAACACCTGGCCATTGGTGAGGCGGCCTTCGTACTTGACGGTGACGCTGTCGGTGGCTGTGCAGTGCTGGTCGGTGCCCTTGGCAAGCTGCTTGCCGTAGACGCCCTCGCCGAGAGCTACTACACCGGGCTGGCGAGATACCTTCTGCATGAAGGCTTCGCTCTCTTGCTTTTTGCTGCCGAACATGTAGTCCATGATGCGCTTCTGGGCGGTTTCCTTGTCAACGAGTTTGCCACCGATTTTGAGGGTGGTCTTGTTCTTGGCCTGTGCGGTGAAACCTGCTACAAAGTTTTTGACGCTGATGCGCTTTGTGGTGTCGCCCTGGAACACTTGTGACTCGATTTGCGGGAGTTGCATTTTGGTTTGCAAGCCCTGCATGACGCCCATGTAATAGGCGAGTTTCTTTTTGTCGTCGGCAGCCTTCATACCGTCGACGTAGCCCTTGAGGAGTTCGTCAACATAGGCAGAGTCGCTGCCCGACTGGCTGAGGTAGTTTTGAAATTCGCCTTCGCTCTGCGACATGGCCATACCCATTTCGTAGCTGAGGGTGTCGATGTCGGACTTGAGGTTGGCCTTGGGCTGTCCGTTGTTGCAGCTTGTGAGGCCTGTGGCGGCTATGATGGCTGCGAGAATTATCTTTTTCATTATATTATTGTGTGTGTGGTTGTTTGTTTTTGTGTGGTTGACGGGGTAACCCTCTTCAACTCTTCAACTCTTCAACTCTTCAACTCTTCAACTTCTCGCCTCAGCCTTCGATGCTGATGAGTTCGACGTCGAAGATGAGTGCTGCGTAGGGGGGGATGGCCTGTCCTGCGCCGCGTTCGCCGTATGCGAGGTTGTAGGGGATGAAGAAGCGGTACTTAGAGCCAGTGGGCATGAGCTGTACGCCTTCGGTCCAGCCGGCGATGACGCCGTTGAGCGGGAACACTGCAGGTTCGCCGCGGCGGTATGATGAGTCGAACACCTGTCCGTTGGTGAGTGTGCCCTCGTAGTGGCACTTTACGCGGTCGGTGGCTTTGGGTTTGGGGCCATTACCCTCGGTGATGACGGTGTACTGGAGTCCGCTGGGGAGTACTACGACGCCGTCCTTCTTGGCATTTTCGGCAAGGAATTGCTCGCCTTCTTGGCGTATGGCGCGTGTGGCCCCCTCCTGCTGTTGCTGCATGAAGTTGTTGACGAGCTGCTGTGCTTCCTGGTCGGTAAGTTCGCAGGTTTGGCCTTGCATGACGCTGTCGATGGCGCGTGCGAAATCGGCGCTGCTGAGGTTCTTTACTCCCATGCCTTTGAGGTTGTGGCCGATGACCATGCCGAGGGCGTAGCTGAGTTTTTCCATAATGGTGTGTTGTGTTGTATTATGTTATTGTTTGTATGATTTGGGTGCAAAAGTACAATTATTTCTTGCATCTGTGTCACACTCGGAGGGGTTTTTGTATATTTGGGGTGTTTACTTAGTTTATTATTAAGGTTATGACAAAGAAGAAGATTGTGGCGCTTACGGGCGCTGGTATTAGTGCTGAGAGTGGTTTTTCGACATTCAGGGGCGCCGGTGGTTTGTGGGGGCGCTACCCTGTGGAGCAGGTGGCCACGCCTGAGGGTTGGGCTGCAGACCCGGGGTTGGTGACGGACTTTTACAACGGGCTGCGCAGTCAGCTTGACGAGGCTGTGCCTAACGCGGGGCACCGCATACTGGCGGAGCTTGAAAAGGACTTTGATGTGACGGTGGTGACGCAGAATGTGGACGACTTGCATGAGAGGGCGGGGTCGACTGATGTGATACACTTGCATGGTGAGCTGCGTGATGTGTGTTCGTCGGCTGCGCCGAATGATGCGCGTTACCGGCGGCGGCTGGCTCCGGGCGAGGTGGTGAAGCATGGGCAGCTGTCGGGTGACGGGTCGCTGGAGCGCCCGTTTATTGTGTGGTTTGGCGAGGCGGTGCCTATGCTTGAGGTGGCTGCCGAGGCTGCTGCGCGGGCTGATGTGTTTTTGATAGTGGGCACGTCGCTTAATGTGTATCCGGCTGCGGGGCTGATAGGGTATGTGCCTGCGGGGGCTGAGGTGATGCTTGTTGACCCTAACCCTGTGCGGGTGCCGAGCACGCGGCGCGTGGAGGTGATTGCCGAACCTGCGTCGAGGGGCATGGAGGTTGTGCGGGAGAGGCTGCGCTCGCAATGCTAAAGTGTTTTTTAGCCGCTAACGCGGGAGACATATTTTTTTAGCCGCTAACGCGGAAAACATAAGGACATAAGAACATAAGAACATAAGGCCGCTGCGCGGCGGAAGGCCACGGACTAACGTCCGCGTGGCCTCAAGAACATAAGGGCTGACGCCGTAGTATTACTAAATAGTAGCGCTACGGCGTCAGCCCTTATGTCCTTATGTTCTTATGTTCTTTTGTTTACCGCGTTAGCGGCTGCCAAGACACGCTACGAAGCATATTAGCCTCAGCCCATTATAGTGCGCGTGGCAGGTGCTCCTGGAGTTGCTCGCGCAGGAATTGGCGATCGATGTGGGTGTAGAGCTGGGTGGTGCGTATGCTTTCGTGGCCGAGCATGGCCTGTATGGCTCGGAGGTTGGCACCGCCCTCGAGGAGGTGGGTGGCGAAGGTGTGGCGCAGGGTGTGGGGGGAGATGGGGCGCGTGATGCCGGCACGGGCGGCAAGCACCTGTATGGTGTGGAACACGGTGATGCGCGAGAGGTGCTGGCGGCGGCGGAAAGAGAGGAAGAGGTAGTCGTCCTCGCCGGGTTTGGGGGTGATGTGGCAACGGTCGTCGAGCCAGAACTGCAGCTCGCGCACGGCACGGGGCGACATGGGCACGAAACGCTGTTTGGAACCTTTGCCTATGACGTTGAGGAAGGCGTCGGCGGTGTAGACGTCGGCGAGGGTGAGGTTGCAGAGTTCGCTGACGCGCAGGCCGCAGCTGTAGAGGAGTTCGATGATGGCGCGGTCGCGGTGGCCTGTAGGTTCGGAGAGGTCGATGGCGGCCTCGAGTGCGTCGACCTCGGCCACGGTGAGCACGGTGGGGAGGTGGGCCGGGCGGCGTGGCATTTCGAGCATTTCGGTGGGGTCGGCGGTGATGATGCCTTGTGCGAGGAGGTAGTGGAACCATGAACGCACGCCGCTGAGTATGCGGCAGACACTGACGGGGGAGATGCCGAGGTCGATGAGGGTGTAGGCAAAGCGGTGGAGGTGGTCGAGGGTGACGGTGTGTGGCTGGAGGCCCTGGTCGGCCATGTAGTTGAGGAGTTTTTCAACGTCGGCGATGTAGGCTTGGGCGGTGTTGGAGGCCATGCCTTTTTCGAGCATGAGGTGGGCTTTGTAATTATCGAGTGATATGGTGGGCATATTTGATTGAAAATTAGTAACTTTGCGGTGCGGAGCTCTTGCCCCTGGCGTTGTTGGCCGGAGGGCGGGGTGCGTGCAAAGTTACAATTTACTTGTTAAAACCATTGGCGGAGCTGGTCGTTAACTGGCTTGGCTGATGGTGTGTGATGACTATTTGCTCGAAAAAGG
>OIXW01000152.1_pt1 | contig 20092 bp, 20 predicted proteins | sample 1587951 | NCBI WGS metagenome assembly OIXW01 (sample SAMN03283239) | human gut metagenome | biome: human-associated habitat; material: feces | host: Homo sapiens | place: Peru | collected 2012
AATAACGATGAAGACTCATCGTTAGATTTAGATATTTCTGAAATAGACTTCTAGACTATAAAGAATCACGGGGTGACTTTCACCCCGTGATTCATAATAACTAAAATATAGGAAACCCCTAGTTATTTTAAATTACCGAACTTATCCAAGATATGCTTCTCTAACACGTGGATTATTTGCGACATCTTCTGCTTTACCTGATACAGTAATATTACCTGTTTCAAGTACATAAGCATGGTCTGCGATAGAGAGTGCTTTATTCGCATTCTGTTCTACAAGAAGAATAGTCATACCTTCTTTTTCATTCACTTCTTTAATGATATCAAAGATTTCATTGACAAGAATTGGAGAAAGACCCATTGAGGGTTCATCTAGTAATAATAGTTTTGGTTTAGACATCAAAGCACGGCCCATCGCAAGCATCTGCTGCTCACCACCAGATAATGTACCAGCTAACTGTTTCTTTCTTTCTCTTAAACGTGGGAATAATGTATAAATATGTTCAATATCATTCTTGATACCATCAGCATCATTACGAAGATAAGCGCCCATTTCTAGGTTATCTGCAACACTTAACTGGGCAAAGATACGACGTCCTTCAGGAACCTGTGCTAAACCTTTAGAGACAATCTTATGAGCAGGTGTTTTCATGATGTTTTCACCATCAAAGATGATTTCACCACTCTTACCATTTAATAGGCCAGAGATAGCATGCATTGTACTTGTCTTACCTGCACCATTGGCACCAATAAGTGCAACGATTTCACCCTGTTCTACATTAAATGAAATCTTCTTAATCGCATTAATGACTCCATAGTGTACTTCAAGATCCTTAACTTCTAATAACATCTTTAGCCCTCCTCTTCATTGCCTAAGTAGGCAGCTACAACATCAGGGTTGTTTCTAATTTCTTCTGGTGTACCAAAAGCAAGTACTGTACCGAAGTTTAATACCGCAATCTTTTCACAGATACCCATAACAAGCTTCATATCATGTTCAATAAGAAGAATAGCCACTGAGAACTTTTCTCTTACAATTTTAATAGTTTCCATTAATTCAGCTGTTTCTGTAGGGTTCATGCCTGCAGCAGGTTCATCTAGAAGTAATAGCTTAGGTGCTGTCGCAAGTGCTCTCGCAATTTCAAGCTTTCTCTGTTTACCGTAAGGTAAGTTCTTTGCCTTAGATTCCGCAAATTCTTCAAGATGGAAAACACGTAATAAAGATAAAGCTTCTTCCTGCATAGCAGCTTCAGCCTTCTTATATTTAGGTGTATGGAATAATGCATCAAATACAGTATAAGGATGAGAGTAATGTAATCCTACCTTTACGTTATCAATAACGCTCATTTCCTTGAATAAACGAATATTCTGGAATGTTCTTGCGATACCTGCTTTAGTGATCTTAATAGTGTTTGCTTTTTTAATAGGCTGTCCTTCAAATAGGATACGACCACTTGTTGGCTGATAAACACCTGTTAATAGGTTGAAGACAGTTGTTTTACCTGCACCATTTGGACCGATCAAACCAAATAACTGGTTCTTATCGATTTCAAAGTTAAATTCGTCTACGGCCTTTAATCCACCAAACTGAATACCAAGACCTTCTGCTTTTAATAATGGTGTACTCATTCTGGCTTCACCTCATCTTTCTTTTTAAAGAATGGAAGACGTTCCATGATTTGTTCGCCTTTACCAGTTCCTTTTAAAATCATAGCTGCAATTAATACAATTGCGTATAACAACATTCTGTACTGTGAGAATGAGATCAATAATTCTGGGATGACAGTAAGCACAATTGCCGCAATAATAGAACCCTTTAAGTTACCCATACCACCAAGTACTACCATAACTAGGATTTCAACTGATTTGTTGAAGTCGAAGCCCTTAGGAAGGATAACTGTATAATAGTGAGCATATAAGCCTCCTGCAAGTCCGGCAAAGATAGCACTGACTGCAAACGCAAATACTTTATAGTAACCTACATCAATACCTGATAGTTCTGATGCTGTTTCATCTTCACGAATAGAGATGATCGCACGTCCATGTCTAGATTTCACAATTGAATAAACTACAAAGATTGTGATAATCATTGCGATGAAGACATAAACAAGGTTTGTATTCATAGGAATACCAATTAAACCTTTTGCTCCATTAGTGATTTCAAGGTTGTTCATTACTACACGGATGATTTCATTGAAAGCTAGAGTAATGATACAAAGATAGTCACCCTTTAATCTTAATACTGGAATACCGATAATTAAACCAATAATACCAGCTGCAATCGCACCAATAAGTAATGATACAATAAATGGAAGGTTTAAATAAATACTAATTAAAGCTGATGTATAAGCACCTACTGACATGAAACCAGCATGTCCTAAAGTAAGCTGTCCTAAATAACCAGCTGCTAAGTTAAGTGATACAGCGAGGATGATATTAATACCACAAAGAATTAATACACCCTGCCAATAAGAGTTAATGACAGATGTAGCTGTTCCTACCATCAATACTGCAAAGATCACAATTGATAGTACGAATGATCTGAATAGTTCGCTTTTTAATAGTTTGTTCATAGACTACACCTTCTCTCTTACATTCTTACCAAATAAACCGGCAGGTTTAACTAATAAGACAAGAATAAGAATACCAAATACAACTGCATCAGAGAAATCTGATGAGATATAAGCGATTGTAAGTGATTCTGCGACACCAAGCATTAAACCACCGACCATAGCACCTGGTACACTACCAATACCGCCAAGTACTGCAGCAATAAATGCCTTAATACCTAACATCAAACCGATATATGGAGTAATTAATGAATAAGCACATCCATAAATAACACCTGCAATGGCACCAAGTCCTGAACCAATCGCAAATGTAAGAGATACTGTTGTATCTACATTAATACCCATTAACTGGGCTGCACCCTGGTCTTCTGATACAGCACGCATTGCTTTACCAAGCTTAGTCTTATTAATAAAGAATAAGAGAACTGCAGTACATAGGGCAGTCACTACTAAAGTAATAATAGTAATATACTTGATAGAAATACCACCAAGATTGATAGTACCCTTTGGCATGATCTGTGGGAATGTACGAGCCGCACTACCAAAGATTAATAAGAATACATTTTCTAATAAGTAGCTGACACCAATTGCAGTAATTAATACTTCTAGTGAGCCTTTACCTCTTAAAGGCTTATAAGCTACTTTTTCTGTTAGAACACCTAAAGCTGCAGTCGCAACAATAGAAAATAAGATAGCTGGAATAGGTCCAACAAAGCCCATCGCAATTAATGCGAAATAAGCACCTGCCATGATGATATCACCATGGGCAAAGTTGATCATTTTCGCAATACCATAAACCATTGTATAACCAATTGCAACTAAAGCATACATACTCCCAGTCGAGAGTCCATTGATGATCTGGTTGATAAAGTTAATCATATTTGCTTCTCCCCTCTATAATAAAAAAATAAGGAGAGATGAACTCTCCTTTATTCATCGTTATTTTGCAGTTACATACTGACCGTTCTTGATAGTAACGATATTTAATTCCTTAACAGGGTTGTGGTTCTTATCATAAGTAAATCCACCACAAACTGCTTCATCATCAGATACTTTGACCTTTTCTAATGCAGCATTTACCTTTTCAGGATCAGTTGATTTAGCTTTGTTGATAGCTTTCATCATAACTGTTACTGTATCATAAGCCATACCAGCGAACATACTTGGAGTTGTTCCAAATTCTTTTTCGTAAGCTTTTACGAATTCATATGTAGGACCGCTAGTTGCATCCTTGTTGTAACCACTTGTGAAGAAGCAGTTTTCAAAGTCTGCAGTGTTAACACCCTTAACACCAAGAACACCATCCCAGCCATCAGCACCAAATATTGGAGCCTTAACGCCAGAGTCTCTTAACTGTTTAGTGATAGATACAACTGATTCATAGTAGTCTGGTAAGAATACAGCATCAGGATTAGCCTGTTTGATCTTAGAAATGAATGTTGAGAAATCTTTAGTATTTGCGTTATATGCTTCATAGAAAGAAACATTAACACCCTGCTTCTTAGCTTCAACTTTATAAGCAGCTGCAACACCTGTAGAATAATCAGATTCCTTGTTGTAAAGAACTGCTACGTTCTTGAAATCATATTTAGTCTTAGACTGCTTAGCTAAATAAGTACCAGCATAAGAGTCATTTGTACAGATTCTGAATACGTTCTTATAAGCTGTCTTACCATTCATAGTGAACTTATCACCTGAAGCAGATGGTGAAAGGATTGGTGTATTGTTCTTGCTTGCAGCACTTGCTACTGAAAGTGCAGAACCAGTTGTTACTGGTGAAAGAACTGCAGTCACCTTGTCATCATTATAAAGTTTGTTATAGTCGTTAACGGCTGTAGTTGGATCAGCCTTATCATCATAGTAAACGCCTGTAATCTTTGTGCCATACTTTTTGTTATAATCCTTAATAGCCATGCTCATCGCATTCTTTACGGCAGTACCATACTGAGATGCTTCACCACTTAGTGGGCCGATAAAACCAAATTTTGGTGCTTTGATATCTGTTGTAGTTGAATTCCCATTACTACAACCTACTAACATTGCTGCGACTGCACCAACAGTCACGATTGTTTTTAATTTCATACATTATCCCTCCAATTTGTATATGCTCCTTATTATACAATCTCATTTGGGTTTGTCAATATAATTTGAGTACCTTTTTTACAACAAAACAAATAAATTTGATTTTATTTACCTTTTTCCTAATTTATTGTATTGTTTTTGAAACCTCTTCAAAAACCGAATAAGCACTTGCTAAGGCAAAATGAATGTTATATCCACCACAATCTCCTGTAACGTCCAATATCTCCCCTGTCGCATATAGATGAGGATAACGAACAAATTCAAAAGACTGATCAAAGTTAGAAATCTTAAGTCCTCCTAGCTCTGCCTGCGCAAATTCTTCCCCTCTTAAACCCTTAACAGTGAGTTCTAGATGCTTAAGAAAAGAGACTGGATTTTTCTGATTTTCTAACAATGGGACAAGTTTTGGATGAACTAAACCATCATAAGGACCGCTCATTGTTTTAAGTGTACGGATAATAGAATGTAACTCCTGATCTGTAAATTCAGGATAGAAATCGCATATAATCTTATCTCCAGGACGTGCATAACGGCTAAGTACCATCACACAAATCCCGCTGATGCCATAATCAGTAAAAAGAAGTTCCCCTTTTTCTGTATGACCCTTTAAAGTAAATACGCCCTTCATTCTCACACCCTTTAATTTCTTATAAACAGGTGTAGTGATGAGCTGAGTGATTGTAGGTCTCATAGGACGATAATCCACTTCTAAAGAATTAAAGAGAGTACGTCTATCCTTCATGCCAGATAACTTACCCGCTGGTGTACCGCAGGATATAGTGACATAGTCAGCCTGATAATCCTTACTTGAAGCTTGTATTAAATACCCCTTCTTATTCTTTTTAATAGAGAACACTTCTTCCTCACAGATGATTTCTACGCCATATTCATGCGCTCTATTTAAAAATAATGTCTGTACAGCTTTAGCTGATTCACTATAAGGATATAAGAGATTCCCCATATATTTTGTATAAAGACCAATGTCCTTTAAAGCTTCTACAATATCAAAATCATGAATAATATCACTCACCCAAGGCTTAATCTCTCCATCATAATGAGAGATATCAAGATCCTTGTTAGAAAGATTACAACGACCATTTCCTGTTGCAAGAAGCTTTTTTAGTGGTTTGTCATTGGCTTCTAAGACAGTAACATCAATATCTAGATATTTCTTTAATAAAATAGAAAGATATATACCTGATATACCTCCCCCAATAATAATCATTTTCTTTTTCATAAATAAATCCTTTCGTTTGTCATGGGCGGAAACCCACTGCCTTTAGGCGGTGAGAGGAGCCTCGTAAATCGTTATCTATTATCCCTGACTTTCAATATATTTTTGTATAGTTGCTAATGACACTTTTCCGATGCTACAAGCAAAATAACCATCTGACCAAAATGTTTTTTCCTTCCAATACTGTTTTGATAAGACCGAACTATACTTTTGCCATAAGTAGTATGTTGTTTCCTGCTATGTAATTTTGACAATATCGCAAACTCTATCTGCTGTATTGTAACTTAATAAGAAATGTATATGGTCTTTGTCAGTTTTTATCGCAATAATTTCGTAGCGTGAGTATTAGTTATATCGAGAATCTCTTGTTTAACATCATCAGCAATAGAGCCTTTTAGTAGTTGTTTGCGGTATTTGGTTACTAGAACTATATGTACTTTAAGGCTGTATTTTCGTCTGTTATGACGATTGTATCTACTATCCATAGTTCACCTCAAAATATAGATGTTTCACTATAAATTAGATATAATATATAGTGAAATATCTATGAAAGGAGTGCATCTATGGAACAGATGACTATTACAGCTAAAATTCAAATAATCGCAGCTGAAACAGATAAGGTTTTGCTTGATGAAACTATGTCTGCTTATCGTAATGCCTGTAATTATGTTTCAGACTATGTATTCCGCACTCATGACTTAAAGCAGTTTTCACTTAATAAAGCTTTGTATTCTACTTTACGAGAAAAGTTTAACCTTAAATCGCAGATGGCGCAGTCTGTTTTGAAGACTGTTATTGCCAGATATAAGACCATTCTTGAAAATCAGAATGAATGGATTAAACCATCGTTCAAAAAGCCTCAGTATGATTTGGTATGGAACAGAGATTATTCCTTAACTCAAAACTGTTTTTCAATCAATACTCTTAATGGTCGTGTAAAGTTATCTTATTTTTCAGATGGAATGTCTAAGTATTTTGATCATACGATTTATAAATTTGGTACTGCCAGACTTGTAAATAAGCATGGCAAATACTATCTGCATATACCAGTTACCTATGAGGTTGAAGAAAGTAGTATTTCTGACATCTGTAACGTTGTGGGTATAGATAGAGGTATTAACTTTGTTGTTGCAACTTATGACAGCAAACATAAGTCTGGATTTGTTAGTGGTAAAGCTATTAAACAGAAACGTGCTAACTATTCCAAGCTTCGTAAGGAACTCCAAATGCGACATACGCCATCTTCAAGACGAAGACTGAAAGCTATCGGTCAGCGAGAAAACCGTTGGATGCAGGATATTAACCATCAGATATCGAAGGCACTCGTTGAAAACAACCCAAAGCACACTCTCTTTGTATTGGAAGATTTGTCAGGCATTCGTAATGCTACAGAACGTGTCAAAACAAAAGATCGTTATGTTTCTGTATCATGGTCTTTCTATGACCTTGAGCAGAAACTAATCTACAAAGCAAAACAGAATCAGTCTTCTGTTATTAAGGTAGACCCTCGCTATACAAGCCAGTGCTGCCCTTGCTGTGGACACATTGAAAAGTCTAACCGCAATAAGAAGATACATCTGTTTACTTGCAAAAAATGTGGCTATAAATCTAATGATGACCGCATTGGAGCTATGAATCTGTATCGTATGGGAATAAACTATCTTGCAGATAGCCAAGTACCTAATACAGTTGTAACAGAGTAAACTCTGCTACAAAGGGTGCTGTCAACCACCCTATGATGTAACGCCACTTTAGATAGCAATATCTATTGGGGTTAAAGGTCGGAGGTGTAAACCGTTAGTACGACTGGGCAGTTACAAGCCCATGACCTTTAGGTCGTGGGTAGTTGACTTTTATACACCTCGATACAATAGTAATGCATTTCCAGTGTATTTTCCAATTCTTTATTGAAATAATTAGTCTTTGTGTTTATAATGTGTAAGGAAATTTACAAGGAGGAATTAGATTATGGGTAGAGCTCATGAAGTACGTAAAGCCGCAATGGCAAAGACTGCTGCTAAGAAAACTAAACTTTATTCTTACTATGGTAAAGAAATCTATTTAGCAGCGAAGGCAGGCGGCCCTGAACCGGACGGTAATCTAAGCCTTAGAAGATTAATTGAAAAAGCAAAGAAAGATCAGGTTCCTGGAGACGTTATCAAGCGTGCAATTGATAAAGTTAAGAATGGTGCTGTAGAAGATTATGAAAGTGTACAGTTTGAAGGTTTTGGTCCTTCAGGATCAACTGTTATTGTTAAATGTTTAACAGATAACATCAACCGTACTATTTCACAGGTACGTCCTGCATTCACTAAATCAAAAGCTAAGCTTGGTGCTGAAGGTTCAGTATCTTATTTATATGATGTAGAATCTGTTGTTCAGTTCAAAGGAATGGACGAAGAAACTGCAATTGATGCATTAATCGAAGGCGAAGTTGATCCTAAAGATATCGTCACTTTAGAAGATGGCAGCTTAAAGATTACTGGTGAACCAACTGATTACAACGCAATCAAGACAGCTATTGAAAATAAGCTTCCTGATGTTGATTTTGATGTTGATGAAATCCAGACTAAGCCACAGGAAACAGTTGAACTCGAAGGAGAAGACATGGTATTATTCGAAAGATTAATGACTCTTCTTAACGACTGTGATGATGTTGACCAGGTTTATCACAATGTTTCTAACTATGATGATGGTGAAGAAGAATAGCGAGAGCTATTCTTTTTTTACGCAAAAAAATACGGTTCTTATGAACCGTATCTAATTACTTATGAGCAATGACATCTTCTTTAATAGCCTGATCACTGACTGCCTTAGCAACAGTCACTGCTACACGAGGATCTGTTGCACGAGGGATGATGTAATCCTTATTTAATTCTTCATCATTTACTAAGCTTGCTAGACCCTTTGCAGCAGCGAGTTTCATGCCTTCAGTAATCTTAGTGGCATGTACATCTAAAGCACCTCTAAATAAGCCTGGGAAGGCTAATACGTTATTGATCTGGTTAGGGAAATCTGAACGTCCAGTTCCTACAACTGCAGCACCTGCATCCACTGCATCATGATATCTGATTTCAGGTTCTGGATTCGCCATTGCGAATACAACAGGCTTTTCTTTCATTGACTGAACCATTTCTTTAGTAAGAAGTCCTGGAGCTGAAACACCAATAAAGACATCTGCTTCTTTGACTGCTTCTGCCATAGTCATACGTTTATTAGATTTGTTTGTGATTTCTGTTAATTCCTGAGTTAAGAAATCATATTGATCATAATCATCCTTGATCACAATACCATTGATATTAAAGCCATAGATTTCCTTAACACCTAAATCATGAATCATATGGATAATAGAACTTCCTGCAGCACCTGTACCACTCACTACAACAGTCACATCTTCTGGTTTCTTATCTACAACCTTTAAAGCATTCACCAAAGCAGCAGTCACGACAATAGCTGTACCATGCTGATCATCATGGAATACAGGAATATCTAATTCCTTCTTAAGTGTTCTTTCAATTTCTACGCAACGTGGTGCACTGATATCTTCTAAGTTAATTCCACCAAAAGTAGGGGCAATCTGTTTACAGAACTTGATGATTTCCTGAGGATCCTTTGTATCGATACAAAGAGGAACAGCATCAATATTCGCATATTTCTTAAATAGAATAGATTTACCTTCCATAACAGGAAGTCCTGCAGCTGGTCCAATATCACCAAGTCCTAGCACAGCAGTTCCATCACTGACTACTGCCACACTATTACCCTTCCATGTATATTCATAAACAGTTTCTGGATTATTGTGGATTTCACGACATGGCTGAGCAACACCTGGTGTATAAGCCATTGATAAATCTTCCATTGTGTCCATTGGGACCTTCACATTGATTTCCATCTTACCATGATGTTCTTTATGAAGTGCTAATGCTTTTTCATATATATCCATATTTCTTCTCCTTATCAACATTTTTACACCAAAATTATACGAAGCATTGAACAAGAAGTCAATAAAAGAGCACTTTCGTGCTCTTAAATGAATTATAGAGTTGTCACCATTAATTCTAGTCCACCTTCATAATGTACTAAATCTACATCTGAGCAGATGATGAACTGATCACCCTTCTTAATAGGCATATCATTGACAGTACCCTCACCATCAATAACTGATACTAACTGGAATGGATCATCATTCTTAATTTCTGTGCTACCTTCAATTAAGTAATGATCTACAGTTAAATATTCGCATTTTAAATATCTAGTCTTAGAACCATGGTCTAATTTAGTATTCACGAATAATTTATTCTGTTCTAAGTCAGCTGGTACTTTTGTACAGTCGATTGACTGCTGTACATGTAATTCTCTTTCTTTACCATCATCACCTTTACGATGATAATCATAGACACGATAAGTCACATCTGAAGACTGCTGTGCTTCATAAATTAATGAACCACCACAGATAGCATGTAATGTACCTGCTGGGATATAGAAGAAATCACCCTTATGGATTTTAAAACGATTAAGTAGTTCATCATACTTGTCTTCTTCAATATCCTTAATGAATTCTTCTTTAGTTTTAGCGTAATGACCCATAACCATGTCTGTACCAACATCAGCCTGTAATACATACCATGATTCTGTCTTACCTAAAGAATTTTCATGAACCTTTGCATATTCATTATCTGGATGTACCTGTACAGATAAATCCTGTTTTGCATCAATGATCTTTACAAGTAATGGGAACTGATCACCTTCTACATTACCAAATAATTCACGATGATTTTCAAACATCCATGATACTGTTTTTCCTTTATATTCACCTTCAACGATTGGGCAATCGCCGCTCTTATGACCTGAAATAACCCATGCTTCACCTGTATGATCACTTGGGATATCATAGCCATAGACATCTCTTAACTTAGTTCCACCCCAGATTTTTTCTTTTAAAACTGGCTGGACTTTTAAAATATGACCCATTCTATATTCCTCCTATTTCATATAACCATATTCTAATATATTCATTCCTTTTTTTCTAGTCTAGCGCTTACTTTGTATGTTTTTTACAGCTTACCTGGATAATCTTCTTCTGTATAAATCTTATATCCTTCTTTTTTAAGTAATCTTACAAAGATACCATCTGCATCAATGACTCTGTGGGAGAAAGATCCATCATAAATATGATTTAAGCCACAGCTAGGAGAACGACTCTTTAAAATAACATATTCAATATCATATGCTTTAAGTATGTCTAGTGCCTTCTTGGCGCCTTCTACATATTCCTTTGTAACGTTTTTACCACTCACTGTCTGAACTCGTAGTGGGTCTTCTGATACAATCTCAGCTGGATCTCTAGGAATACTAAGTCCTCCTAATACTTCAGGACAGACTAGGACTGCTTCACCTTTTTTATCAATAAGTTCTAATGTTTCTACATTGTTAGAATCTCCTCGATAAGTACAATCATAGCCGCATAAGCATTTACTTATTCCAATCATCTACATACTCCTTGATGTCATGTGCCTTATAAGCGATTTTAGTGGCTCCTGCAGCCTTTAATTCTGCTTCCCCTCTAAATCCCCAATCACATCCAATTGTCTTCATAGAAGCGTTAATTCCTGTTTCTATATCTACATTAGAATCACCAATGAAGACACACTCATCCTTAGTCAAACCAATATCATTTAATGCAAGATTTAAAGAAGTGATATCGGGCTTTTTAGGATAATTGGCACATCCCCCATATACAGTAATAAAACGATCACCAAATAGTTTAGGTACAATCACTTCAGCCACTGTATGTGGTTTATTTGTGACACAAGCAAGTTTAATACCTTCTCTATGTAAATCTTCTACTAATTCCTTAATACCAGGGTATGGTGCTGTGTAATCAAAACAATGATCCTTATAGTAGTCCATGAATTCTTCTAAACATTGATCAAATAAATCCTGATGATCTTCTCCAAGTGCACGTTCTACTAGTTTAAGTACACCATTACCAACATACTGTTTATAGTTTTCAATCGGATGTGGTGGTAAACCACATGCCTCCAAAGCATGATTTGTACTTACTGCAAGATCCTTTAAAGAATCAACTAATGTTCCATCTAAATCAAATATACAACCTTTTATCATAACTGCCTCCATAATTTACCCCCATTATAACATTCTCCTACATACTCTCATAGCCCAATTCTGTAATTGTTTTCGCTTACAACCAATGGTATAATACTCAAAGAGGTGAAAGTATGAACGGATTAAAAGAACATAAATATATGGATTTCTTAACCACTATTGGCTATATCGTATTTGCGTTATGCTGTGTGATTGGTTTCTTTACACATTTATATATTTTATTTGCGGTAGGTTTTGTAATGATCTTTGTATTGAGATTAATCGGATACTCTTTAGACCGCTTTGAAGAATATAAGCGTGGTTATTAATTAGTCTAGATCATCTAGACTTTTTTTATTGCATGATAAAAGGATATGGGAACGCGTCCCATATCCTTGTTTTTTTATTCTTCTTCTGTAGCTGGTAAAGTTTCTAAAACTTCATGACATCTTGGACATAATCCGTCTACTAATTCGTCTTCTTCGAACCAGTTCCAGCATCTTGGACACTGAACACCTACGAATTTTTCAGCCTTGATGAAACAAGTTTCATATTCATCTTTACCTTCCGCATTGTCATCTAAAGTAACCTTTGCGACGATGAATAACTGCTTCATAGAATCTTCTAATGCAGCTAAAGACTTATATTCATCCTTAAGAGTGATAGTAAGCTTACCTTCCATGTTAGAGTTGATTACCTTTTCAGCTCTTAAGTTTTCTAATGATTTCATAACATCAGTACGTAAGTTCATGAATAAGTCGAACTGTTCTTTTAATGCATCCGCATTTTCGATTTCGAACTTTTCAGGCTTAGCTTCTAGGAATACAGATTCTTCCTGAGCAGCATCACAATGGAAGTGGTCATGTAATTCTTCTGCAGTGAAGACTAGGATTGGTGAGATCAACTTCATCATTGTTTTAGCATGATGATAAAGAACTGTCTGAACCTGTCTTCTTCTTGTAGAATCTGCCTTTTCGATATAAAGGATATCCTTTGTGAAGTCCATATAGAATGCACTTAATGTGTTAGTGAAGTAGTTTAAGATTTCCTTATTTGCTTCTGAGAAGTTATAAGCATCCATAGACTTATGATATGCATCCATTAAGTCATTTAACTTAGCTAACATATACTGGTCTACTGGAGCTAATTCATTGACTGGTAATACATCAGTATCCTTGAAATCATCTAAGTTACCAAGTAAGAAACGCATAGTATTTCTTACCTTACGATAGCTTTCAGATACTTTCTTTAAGATATCATCAGAGATACGTACATCTGACTGGAAGTCTACAGTAGTCGCCCATAATCTTAAGATATCAGCACCCCATTTATTGATTGTCTTGATTGGGTCAACTGCGTTACCACCAGACTTACTCATCTTTAATCCCTTACCATCAAGAGTGAAACCATGAGATAATACAGTCTTATATGGTGCTTTACCATGTACTGCAGTACCGATGATTAATGAAGAGTTGAACCATCCACGATACTGGTCACTACCTTCGAAGTAAAGATCAGCTGGATAACCGAATCCTCTTTCTACTAATACACCAGTATGTGATGAACCTGAGTCAAACCATACATCCATGATATCTTTTTCTTTCTTGAAGATACCATTTGGTGAATGTTCGTTTGTATAACCTTCTGGTAATAAATCTTTTTCATCTCTTTCAAACCATACGTTTGAACCGAATTCTCTAAATAATGCAGATACATGATCAAATACTTTCTGATCAATAACAGGAGTACCATCTTCACAATAGAAGATTGGAATTGGAACACCCCAAGTTCTCTGTCTTGAGATACACCAGTCACCACGGTCTTTGATCATATTGTAGATTCTGATATGACCCCATTCATTGATCCAGTTAACACCATCAATTTCACTTAATAGTTTTTCTCTGATCTTATCGATAGAACAGAACCACTGGTCAGTTGCTCTGAAGATGATAGGCTTCTTAGTACGCCAGTCATGAGGGTAGCTATGTGTAATCCAAGTAAGATTTAATAAAGCACCTAATTCTTCAAGTTTTACTGTAACAGTCTTGTTTGCATCATCAACATACTGACCTGCAAGCCATTCACCACATGATTCCATCATGCAGCCATGTTCATCAACGTTTACAAGAACTGGTAATTTATATTTCTGACAGATGTTGAAGTCGTCTACACCAAATCCACTTGCTGTATGAACGCAACCAGTACCTGAATCAGTTGTAACATGGTCACCCATGATGACTAATGATTCTCTTTCTGGATAAAGTGGATGAGTACATGTGATGTATTCTAATTCTTCACCTTTGAAACGTTTTAAGATTTCTTTTTCTTTTAATCCAAATGTTTCCCATAATGAATCAACTAATTCTTCTAAGACAACAAGGTTACCTTTTTCAGATTTAACTAATGCATAAGTGAAACGTGGGTTTAAACAGATTGCCTGGTTTCCTGGGATTGTCCAAGGAGTAGTAGTCCAGATAACGAAGTAGTTATCATCACCTTCTAAGATTCCTTTACCATCTTTTACTTTGAAACGTACATAGATAGTAGGTGATTTTACATCATGGTATTCTACTTCTGCTTCAGCTAAAGCTGATTCAGATGAAGGTGACCAATATACAGGCTTTAATCCTTTATAGATGAGTCCATCTACAGCCATCTTCGCAAATACATCAATCTGTCTTGCTTCGAATTCTTTATGTAAAGTTAAATATGGATGTTTGTAGTCTGCAAATGTACCAACACGGATACACTGCTGCATCTGACGTTCAACCTGCTTTAATGCATATGCATAACATTTTTCTCTGAACTTTGCAGTAGACATAGATTTTCTATCTACACCCTGCTTCTGAATCGCATTTTCAATAGGTAAACCATGAGTATCCCAGCCTGGAATATATGGTGTATAGAAACCTTCCATATTCTTATAACGACAAATAACGTCTTTAATAACCTTATTTAACATATGTCCAACATGCATGTTACCATTTGCATATGGAGGTCCATCATGGAAAATGAAATGTTCTTTTCCTTCATTCTGTTTGATGACCTTTTCATACATGTTTGCATTCTGCCATCTTTCTACGTAAGCAGGTTCCTTAGTAGGAAGCTTACCACGCATCTCAAAATCAGTTTTTGGCATTAAAAGTGTGCTTTTGTAATTCATATATATCCCCTTTCACAAATAAAAAAACGTCCTTCATAAAGGACGTTTGCACGCGGTACCACCTTTGTTCATATCAATAGATATGCACTTAAGATCTTAACGCAATCAACGGCATTCCCTACTTATTTCAGGATGCAGCTCCAGAGTGATTCCTGACCAATACACCTTCACCGTTTCCACCAGCCACGGCTTCTCTATAAGTTCTCTTGATCAGCGCTCTCTTTCTTCGCTTTTTTTTCTTCTTCATTAATTAAACTAAAAATTTCTGATTTGTCAATAGTTTCTAACAATTCTGTGCTGATTTTTACAATTTCAGCCCTGAAATCTTTTGCTTCATCCTTGAAACCATCTACTTCATCACTTAGGCCTTTCACATAATTCATTGATTCCTTGAGAATCATATTCGCATTATGTTTGGCTTTAGTAATAAGTTCACTGGCTTCCTTTAAAGCAAGACGGGAAATCTCTTCATTGGTCTTTCGTTCAACAGTTTGACGATTAGCCATTGCGATATTCTCTTTTTTAACTTTATCTAATTCTTTTTCTAATCTTCTGATCTGCAGCGTGATTTCCTGAATCTTTCTTTCTAAAGAATCAATTGTATCATCGACTTCTTCAGTATTATATCCACGAAGCTGCTTATTGAACATGTATCCCATAATCGTCCCCTCATCGATAATATTGGCCTTCTATTACATAATTAGCCTGCTTTGTTCGTTTGTCTGTTATGAATATCTTTACTCGGCCATGATGACGTAAAGATATTATACTGTTATTATCACATATTTTTGAAATATCTTCAATAACTTTGTAGTTAAGCTTGACATACTGCCCATGAACGGCTTCAACCGCTTTATTTCGAGAGATACCAAATAACCCTGCAACCATCTTATCAAGACGTAAAGATGAGACAATGATTGTTTTTGTATAGGTATCCTGATGAATAGAAATACGTTCTTTACTTTCAACTAGATGAATAGAGGAACGCTTGATACGTGTGAGATTCATACGAATATAATCGCTATTCTCTTTTGTACAGGCAAAAGAAAGAGGTTCTTCATTGATATCACCAATACATTGACGTTTGATTCCTAGATGCATGAGAGCGCCTAAGACATCAGAATGTTTCAGTTTTCCAAATGTATCATTGTAGTCTACTTGAAATACAGTGACTTTAAAGTCTTCAGGTTCAAATTCATAGAAGTCAGGCGCAATGAGCACTCTTTTATTTTCAGCCCCATCAAAACCTCCATCTGCTTCTACTTTAAGTTCATGGCCTATTACGCTTTGTACAATGGACTGCTGATGAGGATCAAGAAAAGATGTTAGGATCATACGCTGTGAGTAAAGTGCCTGATCCTTGTAATCTAATATTTTTGAAACGAATTCTTCATCACCTTTAAAATGTTCTAACATGATTCATAAAAAAAGTATTAGCTGATGCTAATACTTATTCCTCCGTAGTTGCTTGTGGTTCATCATCTAGAGTAATTGAACCAGTCACACCAATATTCTTAGGTGTGCATAAGAAAATCTTTGGACCAATAACCTGGATATCACCATCAATTGCGAAGATAACACCTGTTAAGAAATCTACAACACGTTTCTGCTGTTCCTTCTGTAAACGATGTAAGTTTACTACAGCTGCTTTATTCTTCTTTAAGTAACCACCAATTTCCTGAGAATCAGAATAAGCACGTGGTTCAAATAATACAAGACTAGAGTTTGCATCAAATGGTTTCAACATTTCGCTTGTCTTTTTAGTCTTATTATTTTCAAAAATATTAGAATTTTGTTCTTGTCCGTTTTGTGCTGTATTGTAATCTTCTGTATATCCTTCTTCTTCCTCACCGAATAACCAATCTTTTACCTTATCCATACACATAAAAACCTCCTGTTATTTTCCTCATTATATCACATCAGTGATGTGATTTGTATACATTTCTATTCTCTAATCCAAAGATACGTGCAGAATATGATCCTGGTTCTGTATCATTAAGTGCTTTTTCAAACATATTCATTCTTGCATCCACGTTATCAATCAATGTTAATGCTTCTGCTTCTGGAATCTGTGGAAGTACGGGAGACCCATATTCCTGTTTACCATGATGAGATAAAATCATATGTTCTAATAGATAGACTTCTTCTCCCTCAATATGTAATTCTTCAGCCATATCCTTCACCATTGCATGACCAATAGAAATATGACCTACAAGACTTCCTTCAATAGAATAAGCAGGAACGATCGGTCCCGTGAATTCCTTAACCTTACCAATATCATGTAGAATCACACCTGCATAAAGCAAATCTGCATCCAAGTAGCTATAGACATTAATGAGCTGATCAGCTAGCTTCAACATACATAAAGTATGATATAAAAGACCTGATGCAAAATCATGATGATTCTTAGTGGCTGCAGGATAGTTCACAAAGGCAGTATAATGTTTTTCAATAAGTCCATGGACAATCGCATACAGACGAATGTTGTGGATCTTCTTCATATACTTGTCTAATTCTTTCTGCATCACTGCTTTTTCAATAGGTGGCTGTGGTAAGAATAAAGCCTTCTGTTCATCATTCATTTCAATAGGCTCAAGCTTGACGATTTTCATCTGTCTCATGCCTTTATAGTTGATGATATCTCCTTTACCTCTTACAACCTGTCCTCTTTCAAATAAGCGAATCTGTTCATCTGTCGCAGACCAGAGCTTTGCATCAATTGTACCTGTTGCATCCTGTAAGACAATATTTAAGTAAGAAGACTTGTTGGCTCCATTTGTTTTACCTACAGTGACCGAGATAATAATGGCTTCAAAACCAACTGTTTCTTTTCCTGGATTCATTTCATTAATTTTAATCATTCAATTCACTCCATATTTCATCCATCACAATCAAGATATCTTCATAATCATATCCCTTCTGTTTAAGGAAGCGGCTGATACGCATCTTTAATTCCTGACCATGATATTTATTTTGATAACGTCTATATGTCTTTTCACATTCCTGTTTCAATAAAGACAAAGTACGTTCATGAGAAAATTCAAAATCATAGCTATTCATGACTGATAAAATAGTACTTTCACTATACCCTTTATTATATAAAGTTCTCTTGATTTTTTGAATTAATCCCTGTGGAGAGAGCTTTCTATTGGTTGAATAAAGCTGATCCACAATATTAAAAGCATATTCTTTTTCTTCATTTTCGTCAAACTTTTCTATTTCTTCTTCAATCAGATGTTCTGGAATATCTTTATTCTTTAAATCAAGAATTGCTTTTTTAAATCCTTTTCCCTTCTTGAGGGTTGTTTCAATATGACTTCTTACATATTTACGATCATCTATCAAATGACGATCTGTTAATAAAGCCATACATTTCATAATTTCTATTTCGTTATAATCACCACATTTTTCTAATCTAACCTTAAGATCATGGAAACAATAATCATGATAGCTTAATAGCTTAATAGCCTTGAAATAAAGTGTTCTGACATTCTGTTTTTCTTTTAAGATATCTATAATGTCCTGATTGACCCTTGCACCTCTTTCAAGATGATATGCCTCTACATCTTCTATACGACATTCAAGGGCTATTTTTCTTTTATCACTTATAAATTCTATAGAAATTAATTTGTCATGCGGTATTAATGATGTGACAACATAACAGTTTTCAAAATGATCGATTGATGTATGATACACTTGCATCACTCCTTCATAGAATGTATGTGAGTCAAATTGCTGGGCATGCTTCACTGCATGTTCCTTATAAGGTGTTAAATCCTTATTTGAGAGTTCTATAACTTTATCTACATATTCTTCCTGAGAATAGAAGAAATGACCATTACGCCCCTCCATAATGACTGGATCGAGGTTAGAATCATAACGTGCAAGTACAGGTAATGAAGAAGCCATCGCTTCTATAAAGGTTAAACCCTGCGTTTCTGTTAAAGAAGCTGAGACGAAGAGATTTCCTGAATAATAGAAATCAGGAATCACATCTGCACTTTGACATCCTGCAAAACGGATATACTCTTCCATCTTTAAATCACGTGTTAACTGCATCAGACTTTCTTTTGCAGGTCCATCGCCAATAATAAATAAGCGTATATCCGTATTTCTTTTAATGATTTCTGGCATTGCGCTAATAATGAGATCTAATGATTTTTCTTCTGCAAGTCTACCTAAAGAAATCAGATTAAAATGATTTGTGAGATGATATTCTTCTTTAATCTGTTTAGTATATTCTTCATTATGTATTTTAAAGCGTTCGAGTTCTAGTCCTGTAGGAACAATATTGATTTCTTTCTTAATACCAATGGATTTCATCATAGAAGCAGTTTTAACACTAGGGACAATAAGAGACGTTGTATGGGTTGTATAGACCTTCATCAGCTTCTTGACAATCTTTTTCGCAATTGAATCAAATGGTTCAATCCCTTTTGTGACATAGTAAGTATAATCATAAAGATTAGTATGGAATGTATACACAGTAGGAATATTAAGCTTATAGCCACATAATCGTCCAAATAAGCCTACGCCATACTCAGTCTGTGTATGGATGATATCAGGATTAAATTCCTTAATCTGTTTAAATATTTTATTATTATAAATGCCCGCCATACGATATCCATAGATACTTTTAATGGAGATTCCATTCATTCGAATGATGGATGAATCTTCTTGCATTTGAATACCAATGGGAGGAACTGTTGTTATAATCAAGACTTGATGACCATGTTTCATTAATTCGTTTCTAAGTATACCAATTGATGAAACAACGCCATTAATATCAGGATAATAAGTGTCTGTAAATATCGCAATACGCATGATGAATCTCCTTTGACTTGCACTTACATTATACTGAATATAATAGAAAAATAAAACATAAAAAAAAGGACCTGGCAGCTTGCTATTGTCGCGTCTTCACACTATCGTCGCCGTT
>OIXW01000153.1_pt1 | contig 20087 bp, 23 predicted proteins | sample 1587951 | NCBI WGS metagenome assembly OIXW01 (sample SAMN03283239) | human gut metagenome | biome: human-associated habitat; material: feces | host: Homo sapiens | place: Peru | collected 2012
GGGGACTTCAGAAAAAAAGAGCAGATGCAACAGCACCTACTCTTAGTAGTGTCAATATTCACCAATGTCGAACAGCTCGTCAAAGGTTATCTTCAGATTCGGAAACATAACCAGATGTAAATCTTCTTTATTCTGGGCTGTGACAGTCTTATAAAGATACGGATAACCAGTGCCATCTTCTTTAAAATCGAAAAGATAAATCTCTACAGATTTTTTTCTCCAGTCAACGATCCAATACTCAGAGACACCGACCTTGCAATAAATATCCATCTTTTCATGTCGATCATATTCTTCTGTGGAATTGGACAAAACTTCCATCACAAAGCGGGGAATGCCAGTGAAAGAAATGTTCTTACGGTCTCTCAGGTTACAGATGATTGATACGTCAGGAATGATTACTTTATCATCATTTTCACGCCATTCATACTGAACACCATCACCAAAGACACGACATAAGCTGTCTTTGATTTGGCTGCCGATTTTGATAACAAAGTTATTGATAACCATAGAATGTTCCAGGTAAGTTTTACTTAAATCTTCAATTGGTAGTGCATTACTCATATTGCCGCACCTCCTTGATATGTTGATATAATTATAATATTTTGCAAGATGTTAGTCAAGGATATGAGCTGCTGAAAGAGAGTGTATATGTGTAGGAGAGTTACTGTTGTGTAAACGGTTGACAGATGGAATTTCCAATGATAATATAAATTCATTCGACATAAAAAATATTCAGTTGTATTTTTTATATATAGATGTGTGAAAAAACAGTATAAAATACGACAACAGGAGGGAAGAAGATGGAGAACGAAACAGTTTCCAAAAATTTTATTGAGAATATCATTGATAAAGATTTAGCAGAGGGTGTTTATGACACCGTGCATACGCGTTTCCCGCCGGAACCGAATGGATATCTTCATATCGGTCATGCGAAATCTATTCTTTTAAACTATGGCCTTGCACAGGAATATAACGGTAAGTTCAACATGCGTTTTGATGATACAAACCCGACCAAAGAAAAGAGTGAGTTTGTAGAATCCATCAAGGCAGATATCAAATGGCTGGGTGCAGACTGGGAAGACAGACTGTTCTTTGCATCTGATTATTTCGGACAGATGTATGAAGCTGCTGTAAAGCTGATCCAGAAAGGCAAAGCCTATGTATGTGACCTGACAGCAGATCAGATCCGTGAATACCGCGGAACTCTTACAGAGCCAGGCAAAGAAAGTCCATACAGAAACAGAAGTGTAGAAGAGAACCTGCAGCTTTTTGAAGAGATGAAAGAAGGCAAATATGCAGACGGAGAGAAAGTGCTCCGTGCCAAGATCGATATGGCATCTCCGAACATGAATATGCGTGACCCGGTTATCTATCGTGTTGCTCATATGACTCACCACAGAACAGGTGACACATGGTGCATCTATCCAATGTACGATTTTGCTCATCCTATCGAGGATGCGATTGAGGGAATCACACATTCCATCTGTACTCTGGAGTTTGAGGATCACAGACCGCTGTACGACTGGGTTGTAAAAGAACTGGAATATCCGCAGCCACCGAAGCAGATCGAGTTTGCAAAACTGTATCTGACAAATGTAGTTACAGGTAAACGTTATATCAAGAAACTGGTAGAGGAAGGCATCGTAGACGGATGGGATGATCCGCGTCTGGTTTCCATCGCAGCACTGCGCCGCCGTGGATTTACACCGGAATCCATCAAAATGTTTGTAGAACTCTGCGGTGTATCCAAAGCAAACAGCTCTGTTGACTATGCAATGCTTGAATACTGCATCCGTGAGGACCTGAAACTGAAACGTCCGCGCCTGATGGCCGTTCTTGATCCGATCAAGCTTGTAATCGATAATTATCCGGAAGGCGAAGTAGAATATCTGGAAGCTCCGAACAATATGGAGAATGAAGAACTGGGAACCCGTAAAATACCGTTTGGCAGAGAACTCTATATTGAGAGAGAAGACTTCATGATAGATCCGCCTAAGAAATATAAGAGAATGTTCCCGGGCACAGAGGTTCGTCTTATGAACGCATATTTTGTAACCTGTACAGGATATGAAGCTGATGAAGATGGAACTGTACGTGTTGTACACTGTACTTATGATCCTGCAACAAAGGGTGGCAATGCACCGGATGGCAGAAAAGTAAAAGGAACCATTCACTGGGTAGAAGCAAGCCAGGCAGGAAAAGCAGAAGTACGTCTCTATGAGAATATCGTAGACGAGGAGAAGGGTGTATACAACAAAGAAGATGGTTCTCTGAATGTAAATCCGAACTCTCTGACAAAAGTTACCGCATATGTAGAGCCGGCACTTATGGAAGCAAAAGGTTATGACAGCTTCCAGTTTGTAAGAACAGGATTTTTCTGTGCAGACATCCATGATTCCAAAGAGGGTGCACCGGTATTCAACCGTATCGTGTCTCTGAAGAGCTCATTTAAACTTCCGAAAGCATAATGAGACTGAAATGGTAATATAATCAGAATAAAAAGGGAATGTTGCTTTTACGATTGTACAATCATGAAGCAGCATTCCCTTTTGGCTACGTTACTGTGAACAGTAACGTTTATTCTTCAGATTCAGATGCAGCGTCCATAGTCTCTTCAAAATTCTCAGGTTCATCGGCATCTTCTTCCTCTTCTGCATCTTTAATATCAACTTCAGCAGCTTTATCGGAAGACTTCTCAGAATCGTCTTTATCAGCAGTTTCTTCAGATTCTTCGCTTTCGGTGTCATCTGTTGCAGACTGTTCGCCTGTATGTTCCCAGGACTGGAAATCTTCGGCAGGTTCCTGATCTTCCTTAGCAGTTTCCTTTTCATCAGTCAGATCGAAATCATCAAAGTCATCTTCAAAATCAAAATCCTCTTTACAGGATCCTTTTTTGGCAATAAGGGCAGCTACAGCACCGGCAGCAGCTGCTGTAAGGGCACCTATTGCAACATATCCCCAGTATTTATTAATTTTAGCCATGATAATCATAAACTCCTTTCTGATATTCTCCTATTTTTGACAGCGAGTCAGGATAAAAATATCTTTTACACCTGACATCATTTTATTCAGCTATAGGTTATTGTTATTTTAATACTTTTCAGATAAAAAGAAAAGCGAAATTTTTATGGAAAGAGTTAATGAAAGCAGTTGCATACCAAAAAGATACAAGGTATACTATGACAGGAAAGAAGAGGTTATTATGAGAAAAATTATTTTGGCATCTGCTTCACCCAGACGAAAAGAACTGTTGGAACGGGCTGGCGTGGATTTTGAAGTGTTACCTGCATCAGGCGATGAGAACCGTATCTCAGACAATCCGGGAGAGGCAGTAAAACAGCTGGCTTCGGATAAAGCAGCTTCTGTTATCCGCACTATGAAAGATAGTGCCGACGGAACAATTGTGATCGGATCTGACACAGTGGTAGTGTTTGAGAATGTGATCCTTGGCAAACCTCATGATACAGAGGATGCAGTGAATACATTAAAGAAACTTCAGGCAAATACTCATCAGGTATATACAGGCGTTTCTGTATGGGAAAAGAAAGAAAAAGTCTGGACAGAACATACTTTTTATGAAAGTACAGATGTGACTTTTTATCCGGTTTCAGATGAGGAGATCAGAGAGTATGTTGCTACAGGAGAGCCTATGGATAAGGCTGGAAGCTATGGCATCCAGGGACTTTTCGGAATTTATGTAAAGGGAATCTGCGGAGATTACAATAATGTGGTAGGACTCCCGGTTGCCAGATTATTTTATGAAATGAAGAAATCAGGAATTGACTTAAGAGGATGACAAAAGATGATTAAAGCATGTATATTTGATTTGGATGGAACACTGGCTGATACGCTGGATTCCATGGCTTATGTGACTAATATTATTATGGAAAAATTCGGGTTGAAAACACTTCCGGTGGATAATTTCAGATATTACAGCGGAGAAGGGGCAAATATGCTGATTCGTCGCGCACTTAAGGATGCGGGGGATCCGGAACTTGCGCATTATGATGAGGGACAGAAGCTTTACCGGGAAATGTTTGAAGCAGATCCGATGTATAAAGTAGTTCCCTATAAGGGCATACCAGAAACCTTAAAGAAATTGAAGGAACATGGAATGAAGCTGGCAGTTTGTTCAAATAAACCTCATCCTGCAGCTGTGAAAGTAATTGCGCAGCTTTTTGACGGGGAATTTGATATGGTAGTCGGTCAGAGTGAAGCAATCCGCAGGAAACCGGCACCGGATGGTCCGCTTATGGTTGCGGAGAAATTTGGTGTAAAACCGGAAGAATGTATGTATGTGGGAGATACAAGTACAGATATGAAGACCGGTAAAGCAGCAGGAATGTATACAGTAGGTGCGCTATGGGGCTTTCGTGACCGAAAAGAACTGAATGAGAATGGAGCAGATCTTGTCGCTGAGAAACCGACAGATCTGGTAAAGATTTGCGAGGAACATGGAAATGATTAAGCTGGTTGCAAGTGATCTGGATGGGACGTTACTTTTACATAAGGCACAGTCTCTGCCTGAAGAAATTTTTTCACTGATCAGGCAGTTAGAGGAACTGGGGATTATGTTTGTGGCAGCCAGTGGAAGACAATATCCGAATATGACAAAGCTGTTTGCGCCTGTTGCTTCAGAGATTTCCTATATTTCGGAGAATGGTGCACTGGCAGTGGATCATGGAGAGGTACTGTATCAGGATTCTTTTGACAGAAAGCTGGCAGGGGAGATTATTTCTGCAATCCTGGAAAAAAAAGATGCCGAGTTTACCTGTTCTGCAAAGGATTACCACTATCTGATGCCGAAGACAAAGAGATTTCATGACCATATGTTATATGAAGTAAAAAATGAATGCAGATTTGTAAACAGCATGGAAGAGATGACGGCTCCTATCATGAAGCTGGCTGTGTTTGAACCGGCCGGCCTTACAGAAGAATCTGTGAAATACTGGATGGACAGATTTGGAAAAGACTGTGTTGTTGTCACTTCGGGAAATGAGTGGATTGATTTTATTCCTTTTGGAACAAACAAGGCAAAAGGAATCAGAGAATATCAGAAGCGATATCATATTTCGCCGGAAGAATGTATTGCGTTCGGAGACGAATATAATGATATAGAGATGCTTAAAGCGGTAAAATATGGCTTTGCCATGGAGCATTCCAAGGAGGGGGTACGGGCAGCTACGTCCTATATGACAAAACAGGTTGAACCGGTCCTTGAGAAGCTGATCCGGGCAAAGGGAAAGATTGAGGAGGTTATTTAAATTGTTTACAGAAGAATGTATTAATACGTTTCTTGAAAATCAGGAGCAGCTTTTTCCGCAGCCGGTAGCAGAATCATATGAAGCAGCGGAAGCATTCCTTGAGGATTGCATGGCGCAGGTTGTGGATTCTATTGAAGAAGTGAGAGAATATCTGGAAGAAGCAGGCGCTGATGTGGAAGGAATGTCAGATGAAGAACTGGAAGATGCAAGTGAAGTATTTGCTCTGCCGGATGGAAAATATCTGATAGTAGAAGGATAAAAACTGTTCGGTCAAATTATGGATATCACGTGATATATCGGAGAAATAACTGTAAAACACAGTTCGGTCCCTGAATATTGGAGAAAATTGAACTCTGATACTCAGGGGCTGAAGTTGTTTTAAGGGAGAAAATACAGATTACATTTCCGGAAAATGCGATGCTATAATGCTTTTATACAGAGAAAAACGGTGCTGTGGTCTGTGATGGGAATGAAAAGGGCAGACAGACACAGAAGCATCACAGAACTGTAATTATTCAGTACCTTCAGAGCGGCTGCTGAATAATTACAAATTTTATTATAAATGAAAAGGAGGACTACAGATGGAGAGAAAGAGATTTCTTGCAGTTGTAATGACTGTGATGATGGTTATTTCAATGATTCCATCCATGGTTTTTGCGGCAGCTCCGTCAGGAGAATTGGGCGGTAAGCTTAAGATTAAGGGACTTGCAGCTGTAGGTGTGGTGGTGAGTGCAGATTATGCAAAGGTTACACCGGAAGAGGTTGCAGATGAAGATTTCACTTTTTCCTGGTCAAGACAGACAGGGGAGAAGGAGTTAACACAGGTAGGTACTGAGAAGACCTATACGATCACTCAGGATGATCTGGGATGCAGACTGGTGCTTGATCTGACCCCTGTAGATGGAAGCGGACTGACAGGTACTCTTACTGCAAAGACGTTAGAGGTAGCTGCAACTGAAGAAGAGGCGAAAGCAGAGGATACACAGCAGGCAGAAACGGCAGATGGAACAGAGAATGCACAGTTGGAAGAAACAGCAGATAATGCAGAAGGCAGTCAGGATTCTGAAAATCAGGACGTAGACAGAACAGAAGATGTACAGCAGGATGCAGGGAATGAACAGGAAGACGAATCTCAGAACACAGAAGGTCAGCCGGAGGAAACAACAGAAGGTACTGATGATTCCCAGATGAAAATTTATACAGAAGATCAGCTGCAGGTGGATGAGAACGGAAATGTGCAGACAGATGGATCAGAGAAAGATCAAAAGACTTACGAAGCGACTGCCACTGTAGAGGACAGCGAAGATCAGATCTGTGATTTTGGAACAGTAAAGAGTGATCTTGAGGATGTGGAAGCACAGTATGTGCAGATTACGAACACCGGAAATGAGAGCCTGAATTTTCAGGAGATCAGTCCGGAACATTTTATGGCTCAGGATATTACAGAACCGCTGAGCGCAGGTGAATCTGTAAGCGTATGGATACAGCCGAGAGAAGGGCTGGAACCGGGTGAATATGATGATATGATCACATACCGGACGGAAGAAGGTATTGAGGTTTCTTTTGAAGCGAAGATTGCAGTTGAAGGTGAGGATGATTCATCAGATGACGAAGATCTGAAGCCTTCGGATGAGCCTTCTGCAGAACCGACAGAGACGCCGGATGACAGCGAGGCTCCATCGGCAGATGACAATGCAGATGCATCTCTTGAGGCACAGTCTCTTGATGTAAATACAGGAAGTCTTAATTTCAGCGATATCGAAGAAAATTATACACAGGCCAATGAGACACTGTCCGTAACCGTAACAAATACAGGGGACGGAACTGTCACTTTAAAGATACCGAAATCAGATTATTTTGAGGTGATGAACGAAGATGGAAGTGAAGCTGTATCAGGAATACAGATTGCAAAAGGTGATTCTCTTATGTTCATGGTACAGCCAAAAACCGGTCTGACGAAGGGGGATTACAGTGATACCCTGATATTTGAAAGTGAAGAGGATTCGGAAGTAGCAGCGCAGGTAACTGCGGAAGTATCTGTAAAAGAGGCAGAACAGGAACAGATCACAGCAGTTCAGGCAGATCCGGAATCTTTCAGTTATGATGATCTGAAGGAAGGTTATGATACTCCTGAAGCGACGACCATTACACTTACCAATACAGGAAATACAACTGTTTCGCTGATGCAGCCATATGCAGAGTATTTTGATATTGGGGAACTTTCGGCATCAGTGCTGGAGCCGGGAGATTCTGCTGCATTTACAGCAGTACCGGTGACCGGTCTGAAAGTCGGCAATTATCTGGACAGTATTCAGATATCCCAGACCAGTTCGGAAGGACAGGAAGATGTATTGACAACGATCAAAGCTTCTGCGACTGTTTCGGAAGTGAAAAAGATTTATAAATTATCCGTAACACCGGAAGAACTGAATTTTGGAAAAGCAAAAGAAGGATACAGCGAGGCACCGGAAGCGCAGAAAGTTACAGTGACGAATGAGGGGAATACAAATGTAACTTTAAATGCACCGTCAGGTAAAAACTTTAAAATCGGGAAACTTTCAGCCACAGAGCTTGCACCGGGGGAGAACTGCACATTTAAAATCCGCCCGAAGGAGGGGTTAAAGGCCGGCTCCTATACAGAGTCAGTTGTGATTGATAATGAACAGCAGATCAGTGCAGAAGTGAAAGTTCAGTTTACGGTTAAAGCTGCCCGCAAGGCGAAAATTGCAGATCCGGCAGATAATAAGATTACAGGAATCAGTTCAGATGGATACACAACACAGTCAAAGATTACATTTACAGCAGTCGGAGCGGGTATGGACAATGAAAGTCCGGGAAAGGGAGATGTCCGCTATGTACCGTATAACTGGAAAGTGATCAATACAAATAGCTGGAGCAGTGCACCTTATACTGCTGCGTTTGGAATTACGAAGGCCGGAACCTACACATTGACAGTTACATTTGACCGTCAGAAGTATAATGGAAGTGAATGGAAGAATACAGGGGAGCAGGATACTAAACAGGTGAATTTCAGTATTACACAGGCGCAGACTGTAACTGCAACTCCGACTCCGCAGCCGAATGGAGCAACTGCGAAATCAGCGGTAAAGACAGGAGATACGACTAATATCACACCGTTTGTGATTATTCTGGCGATTGCAGCAGGATGTATTGTGGGAGTTGTGGTATACAAAAGACGAAAGAAATAAGAGTTATCTGAAGAAAAAAATACAGGGGAATATGTAAAATACAAAATTATTAGCACTCATTTTTAGTGAGTGCTAATTTTTTCTTGACTTTTGGAATAAATGGTATTACTATATCTTTCAGAGAAGCAACTTACAGGAGTCAAAAGCTATTTCAAAGGATAAACAGGAGAGGATAGTTTTGGCTCAGGAGGCAGAGCAGGTAAGAATGCAGTATATTGACAGATAAAGTTGCGGCAAATGATTAAAAACAAAAAGGAGTGTGGACAGCATGGCTGTAAAACATGGAAATTTATCAATCAACAGTGAAAATATTTTCCCAATCATCAAGAAATGGTTATATTCCGATCATGATATTTTTGTAAGAGAGCTGGTCTCCAACGGATGCGATGCGATCACTAAACTGAAAAAACTGGAAGTAATGGGAGAATATACTTTTCCGGAAGGATACAAACCGGAGATTCAGGTAATTGTTAATCCTGATGAGAAAACTCTGAAATTCATCGATAATGGTATTGGCATGACTGCTGATGAAGTAGAGAAATACATTACCCAGATTGCTTTTTCAGGTGCAACTCAGTTTCTTGAGAAATATAAAGACAAAACTACAGATGATCAGATGATCGGTCATTTTGGACTTGGATTTTATTCTGCATTTATGGTAGCGGATGAAGTGCATATTGATACACTTTCCTATACAGAAGGTGCACAGCCTGTACACTGGTCCTGCGATGGCGGAACAGAATATGATATCCAGGAAGGTAACAAGAATACGATTGGTACAGAAATCACCCTGTTCCTGAATGAAGACTGCCTGGAATTTGCAAATGAGTACCGTATGCGTGAGATTCTTGAGAAATACTGTTCCTTCATGCCGGTTCATATTTACCTTTCCAAAGCAAATGCACCTCAGGAATATGAGACAATTGATGAATCTGAGTTAAGAGACGATGATATAGTTGTTGAACATATTCATGAGGAAGCAAAAACAGAAGAAAAAGAAAATGATAAAGGTGAAAAGGAAGTTGTTGAAGTTTCTCCTGCAAAGGATAAAGTAAAGATCAATAAACGTCCGGTTTCCATCAGTGATATCAATCCTCTCTGGATGAAGCATCCGAATGAATGTACAGATGATGAATACAAGGAATTCTACCGCAAGGTATTTATGGATTATAAGGAACCGTTATTCTGGATACATCTGAATATGGATTATCCGTTTAATTTAAAAGGTATCCTGTACTTCCCGAAGATCAATACAGAGTATGATTCCATTGAAGGAACGATCAAACTTTATAACAATCAGGTATTTATCGCAGATAATATCAAGGAAGTAATTCCTGAATTCCTGCTTCTTCTGAAAGGTGTGATCGATTGTCCGGATCTTCCATTGAACGTGTCACGAAGCGCATTGCAGAATGACGGATTTGTACAGAAGATTTCTGAATACATTTCCAAAAAAGTGGCAGATAAGCTTACCGGAATGTGCAAGACTGACAGAGAATCTTATGAGAAATACTGGGATGATATCAGTCCGTTTATTAAATATGGCTGTATTAAAGATGCTAAGTTTGCAGAAAAAATGGGAGATTATGTACTCTTTAAGAATCTTGATGGCAAATATCTCACATTAAAGGACTGCATTGAAGAGAATAAAAAAGAAACAGAAGAAACTGAGGCTCAGACAGAAGAAAAGAAAGAAGATGCAGCAGAGTCTGAAAACAAAGACAATGCGGAAGCGAAAGAACCTGAGAAGACAGTAATTTTCTATGTAACTGATGAAGTTCAGCAGAGTCAGTATATCAATATGTTTAAGGAAGCAGGAAAAGATGCTGTTATCCTGAAACATAATATTGACAGTGCATTTATTTCCAGTCTTGAGCAGAAACATCAGGATGTACAGTTTAAGCGCATTGATGCTGATCTGACTGAAGAAATGAAGGGCGAGGGTGCGACAGATGAAGAAACTGTAAAAGCACTGACAGAGCTTTTCCGCAAGAGTCTTAATAAAGATAAACTGGAAGTACATGTTGAGAATCTGAAAATGTATCAGCAATGATGACTCTTTCCGAAGAGAGCCGCCGTATGCAGGATATGATGAAGATGTATAATATGTATGGAATGGATCCGAATATGTTTGGCGGACAGGAAACACTGGTTCTGAATGCGAATCATCCATTGGTTAAATATCTGGCAGAGAATCAGGAATCTGACAAGGCTCCGCTTATCTGTGAACAGTTGTATGACCTTGCGATGATGAGCCATAAACAGCTTTCACCGGACGAAATGACCAGATTTGTTCAGAGAAGCAATGAAATTTTGCTGATGATTGCAAAATAAGATAGAAAGCAGGCAATTTGCCGGCAGATCAATGAGAGGACAGATACGCCTGTCAGAATAGCAGAATATCAAATAAGGAGCAGAGAATAATTTTTGCTCCTTATTTTTGTGGAAAACAATTACATTGGTATTGACAAATGTCTTATGAATTCCTATTATTAAGTTGCCGATATTTTAATGAATATGCCGAATCCGCAGAAAATATAACGGGTTACAGAGAATAGTGACTGCAATGGTGCTTCCGGGCAGCCAATATCGTGACTTTCATTTACTTATAGAGAAATGTGTGTAAATAAATGAGATATCCAAATCTGTAAAAACACAGATTATGGAAGTTACAGGAGGAACGATGTATGAGTGCAGTTTATGGAGTTATTAGAAAATTGGGTGCAACATCAAAGTATAAAGGATATTATTATGTTGTGGATGCAGTAGAAATGGCACAGAAAATTTATGAGCGACCGGTAAAAGTCACCAAAGATATTTATCCGGTCATTGCAAGAAAATATAAATCAACGCCGTCTAATGTAGAACACAACATAAGAACACTGGTAAACTTATGTTGGATGAATCATAAGGATACACTGGAAGAAATGGCAGGGTGTACAATGGCAGATAAACCGACGAACAGTGAGTTTATAGATATTCTGGTCTATTATCTGCGTTATTCGGATAAAGACTGATAACAGAATCTACTCATAATTTCTCACAGGGAATGTGATGACTGGAGAGAAAAACAGTCATGGAATCATCCCAGAGATGTTCCAGACGTTTATCCGGACTGAATGAAGTATAAGAAACACCTGTTGTACATAAAAGGGACTGGTTCTTGTACTGGATATTCAGATAAAAGCTTTGCACAGGAATATCTGCAATATGCTGTTCATTTTTTAACAACGACTGTGTCTGATCATGAGAAAGTTCAAATACAATCCTGAAATTCAAAGGTGTGCGTCTGCCGCGTATGATAGAAAAACAATAAGGTTTTACATCATGCCAGAGGGAATATTCTGTGGAATTCTCCTCAAAAGCAGCCTTTGTGTCAGTATCAAAGAAATCGTAATGAAGTTTTCCGTTTATGGTAAAAGTGTTGAAGGTTGTCACAGATGCCTCGACAAGAGAAAAACGGTCAAATACCTCACCGATCAGGAGTTTATTCATAAAATCTTTTACATCAGTAATTTTTAAAGCAAGCATACAACACCTCTCTGATAACATAATTTACAGCTGTTCAGAATTAAAAAAAGGACTTCTGGATTGCTGCATGTTTCTGAACATATTTTGTGGATCAGGCAGCGCTTCCTGCACTTTGCGGGAAGCGTCTTTTTATTATAAAGCACTTTTGAAAAAAAGAACAGAGTTTTTATTAAAAAGTCTTTTCAAACGTAAAGCGGTGTGATAAGATATATCTGGTATTGAATACTACATATAATGGAAAAGAGGACGATATAATTGAGATATAAGATTATCATAGATAGTTGTGGAGAACTTTTGGACGAATGGAAGAAAAATGAATGTTTTGAATCCATTCCACTGACTCTGATGGTAGGAGCTGAACAGATCATAGATGATGAAACATTTGATCAGGCAGAGTTTATTGATAAAGTGGCAGCCTGCCCGGAATGTCCGAAATCAGCCTGCCCGTCACCTGAGAGATATATGAGAGCATATGACTGCGAAGCTGAACATATTTATGCAGTGACTTTGTCTTCTGAGCTGAGTGGTTCCTATAACAGTGCGTTGCTTGGCAGAGATCTTATTATGGAGGATCATCCGGATAAAAAAATTCATGTGTTTAATTCCCGTTCCGCATCCATCGGGGAAAGCCTGATCGGAATGAAGATACAGGAATGCGAAGAAGCAGGGATGAGTTTTGAAGAAGTTGTTTCAACTGTGGAACATTATATTGAAGGACAGCATACATTTTTTATACTTGAGAATCTTGATACTTTGAGAAAGAACGGCCGTCTCAGCAAAGTGAAAGCGTTAGTGGCCAGTGCACTGAAAATCAAACCGGTCATGGGTTCTACGGATGATGGAAATATCTGCCAGCTGGATCAGGCAAGAGGCATGAATCGTGCTCTGATCAAGCTTGTAGAGCAGGTAATCGAGAAAACCCCGGACAGTGCGGAGAAGGTTCTTGCCATCAGTCACTGTAATTGTCCGGCGAGAGCACAGGTGCTCAAAGAGGCTTTTGAAGAGAGGATGAAACTTGCAAAGATCGTAGTCCTTGATACAGCGGGTGTAAGTTCTATGTATGCAAATGACGGCGGAGTGATCGTTGCAGTATAAACTAATTGTTTTCTTTTGCAGTAAAGTGTGCTATAATCAGAAAATACGAAATATTGATGCAAAGGAGATCTATCATGAGCCAGAAGAAAGTCGATGCTTATAAGGCCAGAAAAGGACTGCATAACAAAACAGACAGAAAAGAAAAAGTACTTTTTGGACTGGAAATGTTTGCCTGGGCATTCATTTGTGTTGTGATTGTTGCATGGATTGGTTATTCTGCATATGTAAAAGTGACAGGAGCCAAAGAGAATGTGGTTCAGAATACAGTAATGGATACTACTGCACTTGACAATTACATTTCGAATCTGTCAACAGATGCATCCGATGGTACAGACAGCACTGATGCAGATACAGCGGAGGAAGAAGATACAACAGCTTCCACTGATACAGACAGTGAAGATGCTGATGCAGCAGACACAACTGCAGATGATTCTGAAACGGAAACCGCAGATAAATCTGAAGAAGCAGATGATACAAATGTAGCAGACGATAAAGCTGCAGAAACAGCAGATTCAACAACGGATGCAGACAGCGCAGATGCTAAATAGAAATTGAATCTCTGATGGATTCACAGAAGAAAAGCAATAAAAAATCCCCGGATGATCCGGGGATTTTTTTGAGGTTTAATCCGTATAGAAAAGTGCGGAATTCAATCCTCTCGCGTTAACAAAAATTATAAATTATAATTTTGTAACGTTTGCAGCCTGCATACCACGAGCACCTTCTGTTAAGTCGTATGTTACAGCCTGTCCTTCTTCAAGGGATTTGAATCCTTCACCATTGATAGCGGAGAAATGTACAAATACGTCTGCACCGTCTTCACCAGTGATAAATCCGTAACCTTTTTCTGCGTTGAACCATTTTACAGTTCCCTTGTTCATGTTGTTACCTCCATAAAAAATAAAAAAATTATATAGTTTCTGGCAAATAAAAAAATCACCAGATTTTACAGATTATATACTGTTATATAATCTCTAAAAACCAGTGACTATACATTAAATAATCCAGATATGAACTGATTATATCTCCCGCATTTTGAATTGTCAAGCAAAAAAGACTGCACATCAGTAAAAAAAGGCTTTATAAAAGAAGAAGTTTCGTGTATTATGTATATCAGAAAGTTATTGTCAAACGACAACGAAGGGAGAGAATTGCATGGGTATTCTGATTCAGGGAGGACGTATCGTAGATGCGGCTACTGACACTGATAAAAAAGGCGATATTTATCTGGAAGATGGCGTGATCACCGAGATCGGTGAGAAACTTAAAATAAAAGATAAAAGCGACAGAGTAATAGATGCGAAGGGATGTCTGGTAATGCCGGGACTGATCGATCTTCACGTTCATTTCAGAGATCCGGGACAGACACAGAAAGAGGATATAGAGACAGGTTCCCGGGCTGCTGCAAGAGGTGGTGTGACAACGGTTGTTGCAATGCCGAATACAACACCGGTAATTGACAGTCCGGATCGTGTAAATTATGTGCATAATAAAGCAAAACAGCTTGCCGGCATTCATGTGCTCCAGGCAGGTGCCATTACGCAGGGGGAGAAGGGACAGGAACTTTCCGATATCGAAGGAATGGTAAAAGCGGGAATCCCGGCATTATCTGAAGACGGCAAATCTGTTATGAATACCAGACTTTGCAAAGAAGCTATGGAAGTGGCAGAGAAATTAAATGTTCCGATCTTTGCTCACTGTGAGGATATTGATCTGCGCGGTGATGGATGTATGAATGAGGATGAGAATGCGCGGAGACTTGGTCTGCCAGGTATCTGCAATGCAGTTGAGGATGTGATCGCAGCGAGAGATATTCTTCTTGCCAGAGAGACAGGGGCAAGACTGCATCTGTGCCATTGTTCCACAGAAGGTGTTGCGAAGATGATGGAGATTGTGAAGGAAGAGGGATTGGACAATATTACAGCAGAGGTTTGCCCGCATCATTTTATCCTCACTTCCGATGATATTAAATGTGATGATCCAAACTATAAGATGAACCCTCCTCTTCGTACGAAGAAAGATGTAGATGCACTGATCCGAGGACTGAAGGATGGTTCCTTTAAAGTGATCAGTACAGATCATGCACCTCATGCAGTGCCGGAGAAGACAGGCTCTATCCGGAATGCGGCTTTTGGCATTGTGGGAATTGAGACAAGCTTTGCATTGTCTTATACTGCACTTGTAGAAACCGGAATTCTTACAATCTCACAGCTTATTGAGAAAATGAGCTGGAACCCAGCACAGATTCTGGGAAGTGACAGAGGTACACTTCAGAAGGGACATCCGGCAGACATTGTCATTGCAGACATTGATCACGAATATAAAATAGATAAAAATGAATTTGCTTCCAAAGGACGCAACACACCATTTGACGGATGGAAAGTAAAGGGAAAAATTCTCTATACAATCTGTGATGGAAAAGTTGTATACCAGAATGCATAAAAATACCATATCAATATTCAGGAGGAAAGACTCATGATCAACAAACTTATTGAAAACATTAAAAAAACAAATGCTCCTATCGTAGTAGGACTGGATCCAATGCTTAACTATATCCCACAGCATATTCAGCAGAAAGCTTTTTCTGAACTGGGTGAAACATTAGAGGGAGCAGCAGAAGCTATCTGGCAGTATAATAAAGGAATCGTTGATGCGATCAGCGATCTGATCCCAGCAGTGAAACCACAGATCGCAATGTATGAGCAGTTTGGTATTCCGGGCTTAATGGCATATAAGAACACCATTGATTATTGCAAAGAAAAAGGTCTGGTAGTTATTGGAGATATCAAACGAGGTGACATTGGTTCCACATCCGCTGCATATGCAGTCGGACATCTGGGTAAAGTTCAGGTGGGAAGTAACAGGATCGCAGGTTTTGACGAAGATTTTGCAACAATTAATCCATATATGGGATCTGACAGTGTCAACCCGTTTATCGATGTATGTAAAGAAGAGAACAAAGGGCTTTTTGTACTCGTAAAAACATCCAATCCGTCCAGTGGAGAGTTTCAGGACAGAATCATTGACGGACGTCCGCTTTATGAGTGGGTTGGAGAGAAGGTTGCCCAGTGGGGAGAATCACATATGGGAAATGAATACAGCTATGTAGGTGCTGTAGTAGGTGCAACTTATCCGGAAATGGGAAAAACTCTCCGTAAGATTATGCCGAAAACCTTCATCCTGGTACCGGGATATGGTGCACAGGGCGGAAAAGGTGCCGATCTTGTTCATTTCTTTAATGAAGACGGACTTGGTGCGATCGTTAACTCCTCCAGAGGAATCATTGCAGCTTACAAACAGGAAAAATATGCTTCCTTTGGTGAATTAAATTATGCAGATGCATCCCGCCAGGCGGTAAAAGATATGATCGAAGACATCAGTACTGCTTTAAACAATCGCTAGGAGGCATGAAATGAGCGAAAAGACAAGAGAAATCTGCACTGTTGTAAGTCAGGAGAGCATTGGTGCAGGCATTTACAGTATGTGGATCCAGACTGACAGAATCGCAGCAGATGCGAAACCAGGACAGTTTGTATCTCTTTATACAAATGATAAATCCAAAATTCTTCCCAGACCGATCAGTCTTTGTGAGATTGACAAAGAAAATGGCCGTCTTCATCTGGTTTACAGAGTGACCGGACAGGGAACCGGAACCGATGAATTTTCACAGATGAAAGCCGGAGATACCATTCCGGTACTGGGACCTCTGGGAAATGGTTTTCCTGTAGAGAAGGCTGAGGGGAAAAAAGTTTTCCTTATGGGTGGTGGAATCGGTGTTCCTCCGATCCTGGAACTTGCAAAGCAGATGAAATGTGAGAAAAAACAGATCATTGCAGGATACAGGGACTGTCATACGTTCCTCAGAGAGGAATTTGAGGCGGCGGGAACACTTTATATTGCCACAGAGGATGGCAGTGTGGGAACAAAAGGCAATGTTATGGATGCCATCAGAGAAAATGCTCTGGAAGCGGACATGATCTATGCCTGCGGACCAACTCCGATGCTTCGTGCAATCAAGAAATATGCCGAAGAAAATGGGATTGAATGTTATATTTCCCTGGAGGAACGTATGGCATGCGGAATTGGTGCCTGCCTTGCCTGTGTGTGCAAATCCAGAGAAAAAGATGCACATAGCAATGTGAATAATAAGAGAATCTGCAAGGATGGTCCGGTATTTCTTTCTACGGAGGTGGAAATCTGATGGATATGAGTGTAAATATTGCCGGCGTAGAGTGGAAAAATCCGGTAACAGTGGCATCCGGAACCTTTGGTTCAGGAGCAGAATTTGCTGATTATGTAGATATTAATAAGCTGGGAGCAGTGACAACCAAGGGCGTAGCCAATGTCCCGTGGGTCGGAAATCCGACTCCGCGTGTGGCTGAAGTTTACGGAGGCATGATGAATGCGATTGGTCTGCAGAATCCTGGTATCGATCTTTTCTGTGAGAGGGATATTCCTTTTTTGAAACAGTATGATACAAAGATCATTGTAAATGTATGCGGTCATGCGCCGGAAGAATATCTGGCAGTGGTGGAACGTTTGGCAGATCAGCCAATTGATATGATGGAGATTAATATTTCCTGCCCGAATGTAAATGCAGGATTCCTTGCATTTGGTCAGGATGCACATCATGTAGAGGAACTTACCGCTCAGATCAAAAAGATTGCAAAACAGCCTGTGATCATGAAGTTAACACCGAATGTCACAGATATCACAGAGATTGCAAAAGGTGCGGAAGCAGGCGGTGCAGATGCGGTATCCCTGATCAATACACTGACAGGAATGAAGATTGATATCAACAGGAAGACTTTTGCGCTTGCAAATAAAACCGGTGGTGTTTCCGGACCGATCGTGAAACCGATTGCTGTCCGTATGGTTTATCAGGTTGCACAGGCAGTCAATATCCCGATCATCGGAATGGGCGGAATTTCCTGCGCAGAGGATGCAATTGAGTTTATTCTTGCAGGAGCCAGCGCAGTATCTGTGGGTACGGCAAATTTCCACAATCCGGCAGTGACACTGGAAGTGATCGATGGAATTGAAGCGTACATGAAGAAGAATGGATTCAATTCTGTAAAAGAGATGGTTGGTATTGTAAAATAAAACAGATACAGGAGGCATAACATAAGATGGAACAGTATAAACAGGAATTTATTGAATTTATGGTAGACAGTGAAGTTCTGAAATTCGGAGAATTTACCCTTAAAAGCGGAAGAAAGTCCCCGTTTTTTATGAATGCAGGCGGATATGTGACAGGTTCTCAGTTAAAGAAACTGGGTGAGTACTACGCACATGCTATTCATGATAAATATGGCGATGATTTCGATGTGCTTTTTGGACCTGCATATAAGGGAATCCCGTTAAGTGTTGTAACTGCAATTGCATTCAGCGAATTATATGGAAAAGAAATCCGCTACTGTTCAGACCGTAAGGAAGAGAAAGACCATGGTGCAGATAAGGGAAGCTTCCTCGGAAGTAAATTAAAAGACGGCGATCGTGTAGTGATGATCGAAGATGTAACAACATCCGGTAAATCCATGGAAGAGACAGTACCGAAGGTAAAAGGTGCGGCTGATGTGGAAATCGTCGGTCTTATGGTTTCTCTGGACCGCATGGAAGTCGGAAAAGGCGGCGTGAAGTGTGCCCTTGACGAAGTCCATGACCTTTATGGGTTTGAAACAAATGCGATTGTTACAATGAAAGAGGTCATTGAACATCTTTATAATAAAGAATATAAAGGAAAAGTAATCATTGACGATACATTGAAAGCCGCAATCGACGCATATTATGAGCAGTACGGTGCAAAATAAGCAAATACAGGTAACAGCGATTTATAAATAAGATATCATGATCTGCGAAAGCAGATCATGATACTGATGAGGACGATTATGAACGAAAAAATTTATAAAACCATGTCTTCCACAGGAGCCTGCAGTCTGACAGTCGGGATCATTGTACTGGCAACGGGAATCGTAACAGGGATCATGATGATCGTAAACGGTGCAAGACTGCTGAAAAAGAAATCAGAGATATTGATATAAAAGGCTTCAGAAACAGGAGAAAACATTGAAAAAAGAAACGAAGCATATCATACGGACACTGGGAACCATTTTGTTTATCCTGTATGTTCTGGCACTGATTTATTTTCTGTTCTTTTCAGAAGAATACGGAAGAGCAGCAATGGAAGAAAGACAGTACAGATATAATCTGATACCGTTTGTTGAGATAAGGCGTTTCTGGGTATACAGAAAACAGCTTGGACTTATGGCGGTAGTTACAAATCTTTTTGGAAATGTAATTGGTTTTCTTCCATTTGGATTTATACTGCCGGTTATTCTGGACAAAATGAGAAGCGGATGGCTGATCGTACTGGCAGGATTTGGGCTTAGTGTTACGGTAGAGGTCATCCAGCTTATTACAAAGGTTGGGTGCTTTGACGTAGATGATATGATATTGAATACAGCAGGGGCGGCTCTTGGATATCTGCTTTTTTTTATCTGCGATCACCTGAGGAGAAAAATTTATGGCAAAAAGATATAGATATGCGTTTGCAAAGAAAAGAGAGGCACAGCAGGGAAAACTGTCAGCAGTGCTGGCGGCTGTTTCACTGGTTTTATTTGTGACTGCAGTTTTGCTGGCATTTTTTTTGCAGGGACAATACGGATATATTGTAGGCGGGATCAGTCTTTGCGCAATGCTTCTGTCTGTATATGGATTTGCGATGGGACTGAAAAGCTTTTCAGAAGAAAACCGGACACACAAAGCAGGTATGATCGGCTCTATTGCAAACGGAATCATAATGATCGGATGGCTGGGAATCTTTCTGATGGGAATTTCCGGCTGATTAACAGGGAAGTCTGATAGAAAAAGGAGAAATATAGTTTGGACGAATGGGTTATGGAACGGTATGAACTGGCGAAAGAAAGAATCGCTCAGATACCGTTCCATAACCCATTCGTCCAAACTATATTTCTCCTTTTTCTATCAG
>OIXW01000155.1_pt1 | contig 19962 bp, 19 predicted proteins | sample 1587951 | NCBI WGS metagenome assembly OIXW01 (sample SAMN03283239) | human gut metagenome | biome: human-associated habitat; material: feces | host: Homo sapiens | place: Peru | collected 2012
AAACTGATATAGAAGGCGTACTCATTATAGAGCCACGCCTCTTCCGTGATGCTCGTGGCTACTTCTTCGAGAGCTTCAGCGAGCGAGAGTTTGAAGAAAAGGTCTCTCCTATCCTGGGGCACAGTGTTCACTTCTGCCAAGACAACGAGTCAATGAGCAGCTATGGCGTGATGCGAGGCTTGCACTTCCAGCGTCCACCTTACACACAAAGCAAGCTGGTACGCTGCGTAAAAGGTAGAGTCCTCGATGTAGCTGTAGATATTCGTAAAGGCTCTCCTACTTATGGCAAGCACGTAGCAGTAGAACTGACAGAAGACAATCATCGCCAGTTCTTCATTCCAAAGGGCTTTGCCCATGGTTTCGCTGTTCTTTCAGAAACTGCCGTCTTCCAATACAAGTGTGATAACTTCTATCACCCAGAAGCTGATGGAGGCATCAGTATCCTCGATGATACCCTCGGTATTGATTGGAAGATTCCTACAGAGCATGCCAATCTCTCAGAGAAAGATACAAAGCATGCCATGCTGAAGGACTTCGATTCACCATTCGATATTAATATGGATTTATATTAATTTAAAACAAAAAATCAGTATTTTTCATATAAATCGAGAATTATTAATATAGTTGAAATTTAATTATGGCAACGACAAGAAGAGTTTTTACTCAAAGTAAAATAGAATATGCATGGCGTTTAGCTAAAATTGTATTAGGCGCAGACATAAACAAATGGGCTAACTCTTCCCCTTTGGGAAACTTCAAAAGTGTTTTTTCTTGATAGAAACATTGGTTTTGAGAAGAGTTTGAAAGCAAATAGTTTAAGGTAATCATGAAATAAATTTATCAATAAAATGGCACATTTTTCAGAAAAACTATTGAATGAAATATGGGAAAAAGGTCTTGTTGATTCACGTTTTGATCCACATTTTATACGAAAAGACGCTTGTGGCGCATGGATGATTAGAAGTAGATATGATGATCGAAAGAGCCCCTTTGGTTGGGAAGTTGATCATATTTATCCTGAGTCTAAATTAAAAGAACTAGAGGTATCTGAAGAATTGATTGATAATATAATAAATCTTCGTCCTTTAAATTGGAAAAACAATGTTTCTAAGAAAGATGATTATCCACATTATCAATCAAAGACTAAGGCAGGAAAAGGTAAAAATAACAAGGGAGAAGAGGTTGACGTAAATATTGAATGTGAGGATGAAAAAGAAATCAATGACAAAACTCAACTTCAAATAAAAGAATTATTTAAAGGATATCGCCTATGATTTCAAATTTTAGTTCTTTTGTTGAATTTTTCTCAGCCATTTATGTGACAATGGCAGTGAACAATGACTTTTGTAGTAATTTTTGGACGCCAAAATACTACAAAGAGATGGAACAGCTTTTGCAGACTTATAATTTTTCAGGAAGTAGTTTTATTCATGATAAGTTAATGGAGGAAATAAAACAGAAATATGAATTAGTACAAAAGCATGCTCATTTTAGAGGATTTATCCTTTTAGTCCTATGTGTATACTACTTAGTTTTTATGGGATTTGAAAATGAAAGTCAAACTATAGATTATTATGTTCCTTTTTTATACAGTACTTTGTTCGTTGGAATAACACTTTTATTCTCAGGAAAACTCTTAGCTAATTGGCGATGTACTGTATTGCTTGTGTTGTTTTATGCTATTGTAAATTTTGTTCTTAAAATTGCTTGTTGGGATGCATTGTCTGAATTTAGTCTTACATTGTTTTTATATTCATATAAGGCTCAAATTATGATAGGCATAATTGTTTTGCCTGTAGTTTATCAAATGTATATATATTGGTTACATTCTAGTATTTATAAGGGCTATTTAAAAACACATGTGTCTCGAGAATATGAGCGTTATAGAAGATCTATGGATGGAATTAAGGCAAAGGATAAGACTAAAGTTGATAAAATTTATCTTGATGCTTGGACAGATGTAGCCTTTTCTTCTAATGCGGATCCAACATTAACAAGTTTTTATCAAGTTTTAAATAAACAACTTTTGATTATAGCTTCTCCGTCTTATAAGCAATTAATTTTTTCATGGATTAGTTTTCATTTCAATAAGTTTATACATAGAAAGAATAAGTCTCATAAAAATACTATAATTAATAATATTGAAGTACCTCTTTTTAGTAGATCTTTACAAGAGGAAAAAAATATAAATTCAACTTTAGATTTTTCAAAGGAGTATGAACGTTATTGTTTGTGGAGAAAAAACGCTGGTAAAAATAATAATATCAAGGCTTTTTGTTCTGAACAAAAGCTTTCTTATAAAGATATGTGTGCTTGGTTGAGAGTAAATAAGCCTGATAAAAGGTAAAACTAATAGATATTTATGCAAATAAATTAATTTAAGATATGTCTAAAAAAGAAGAATTAAAGAAACAGATTCTCGAATTGACACGAGAATACTATCGTGAAGTACATGGTCAGAAGCAGGAGTTTGTTTCTGGAAAGACCAAAGTGAATTATGGCGGTCGCTATTTCGACGACGAGGAGATGGTGAACTTGGTAGATGCCTCTTTGGATTTCTGGCTTACAGCTGGTCCTTGGGCTCACAAGTTTGAAACGCGTTTCGCAAAGTGGTTGGGAGTGAAGTATTGCTCACTCTGCAACTCTGGCTCTTCAGCAAACCTTCTTGCCTTTAGTGCACTTACAGCTCCAGAACTTGGCGATCGTGCCATCAAGCGAGGCGATGAAGTGATTACTGTGGCTGCAGGTTTCCCAACAACGGTATCTGCTATCCTTCAGTATAATGCAGTTCCTGTTTTCGTGGATATGAGCATTGAGGAGAGCAATATTGATACAACCCAGTTGGAGGCGGCACTTTCTCCTAAGACTAAGGCTGTAATGATAGCCCACTCATTGGGTAACCCATTCAATCTTCAGGCTGTGGTAGACTTCTGTCGTAAACATAACTTGTGGTTGGTAGAAGATAACTGTGATGCACTTGGCTCAGAGTACTTTATTGATGGTGAATGGAAGAAGACTGGTACTATTGGTGATATAGGTACATCCTCATTTTATCCTCCTCACCACATGACAATGGGCGAGGGTGGTGCAGTCTATACCAATAACCCTGAACTTCACAAGTATGTGATGAGTTTCCGTGACTGGGGACGTGATTGCTGGTGTGTAGGTGGAGTGGACAATACTTGTGGTTGCCGTTTCACCAAGCAGTTCGGTCAGTTGCCATTGGGATATGACCATAAGTATGTATATAGCCACATGGGATATAACTTGAAGGCTACCGATTTACAGGCAGCCATTGGTTGCGCTCAGTTGGAGAAGTTGGATGACATTGTGGCTCGCCGCCGTGAGAACTTCGATTATCTCCACAAGGGCTTGGAAGGTGTCAAGGGACTTTTGCTTCCTGAACCTCAGAAGAACAGCAAGCCAAGTTGGTTTGGCTTCTTCATAACAGTATTACCAAATGCCGGATATACTCGTACAGAACTTACCAAGTATTTAGAGGATCACAAGGTTCAGACTCGCAACCTCTTTGCAGGTAATCTCTTGAAACATCCAGCTTTCGACCAGTATGTATTGAACAAGGATTATCGTGTTGTAGGTGATTCTCTCCCTGTTACCGATAGCATCATGAACGATTGCTTCTGGATTGGTGTTTACCCTGGCATGACCCAGGGAAAACTCCAGTATATGATTGATACCATCAAGGCTTTTGTCGCTACTAAGTAAAGGTAGCGCAAAGCCTAATTCAACATTTAACATTCAACATTTAACATTGAAAATATGAAGGTCGTATTACTTGCAGGTGGGTTTGGCTCACGTATTAGTGAGGAAAGCCAGTTCAAGCCAAAGCCGATGATTGAGATTGGAGGCATGCCTATCCTGTGGCATATCATGAAGGAGTATTCCTATTATGGCCACAACGAGTTCATCATCTGTGCTGGTTACAAACAGGAATACATCAAGGAGTGGTTCTCCAACTATTTCCTGCATAACAGTGATGTAAGTTTTGATTGGAGAGGTGGTAAGAATGAGGTGACCATTCATCATAGTGAACTGGAACCTTGGAAGGTGACGGTAGTGGATACAGGCTATAATACCATGACTGGTGGGCGTATTAAACGCATCCAGAAGTATGTCGGCGATGAACCTTTCTTCATGACCTACGGTGATGGCGTTTGCGATGTGGACATCAACAAACTCTTGGAGTTCCACAAGGCACATGGTAAACTTGCTACATTGACTGCCGTAAAGATGAAGCAAGAGAAAGGTGTACTGAACATTGGTGGTGACAATGCCGTGAAGTCATTCCGTGAAAAGAACATCACCGATGGTGCTCCTATCAATGCTGGTTATATGGTATTAGAGCCAAAGGTCTTCGACTATATTGAAGGCGATTCTACAGTCTTCGAGAAAGAACCATTGGAAACTTTGGTCAATGAAGGTCAGTTGATGTCATACATCCATGAAGGCTTCTGGCAGTGCATGGACAATGTACGCGAGAAGGCTATGCTGGAGAAACTGCTTGCAACTAATACTGCTCCTTGGAAAAAATGGGAGCGCGAGGTACCTAAAGAGATATAATTATGGCTTTGGATTTATTTAATAATTTCTATAAGGGAAAGCGTGTCCTTGTTACTGGTCATACCGGATTCAAGGGCAGTTGGCTTTCTATCTGGCTTCATGAGTTGGGAGCAGAGGTCGTAGGTGTCGCCTTAGATCCATATTCCGATAAGGACAACTTCGTCTTATCCGGTATTGGTAAGAAGATAAAGGCAGATATAAGAGCGGATATTCGTGATGGAGAGAAGATGAAGCAAATCTTTGCTGAGTATCAGCCTGAGATAGTTTTCCATCTTGCAGCCCAGCCTCTGGTTCGCTTGAGCTATGAGATTCCTGTGGAGACCTATGAGGCAAACGTGATGGGCACCATTCATGTAATGGAAGCCATTCGAGCAACAGAGAGCGTGAAGGTTGGAGTAATGATAACTACAGATAAATGTTACGAAAATAAGGAGCAAATTTGGGGTTATCGTGAAAATGAACCAATGGGAGGCTATGACCCATATTCATCATCTAAGGGTGCAGCAGAGATTGCCATCAGTTCATGGCGGAGAAGTTTCTTCAATCCAGCAGACTATGGCAATAAACATCATGTAAGTTTAGCAAGTGTTAGAGCTGGTAATGTAATTGGTGGTGGTGACTGGGCAAAAGACAGAATCATACCTGATTGCATCCGTGCTATTGAAGCGAACAAGACTATAGAGATACGTTCACCTAAGGCAATTCGCCCATGGCAACATGTATTGGAACCTTTAGGCGGTTATATGCTCCTAGCATCCAAGATGTGGAATGAGCCAACCAAATATTGTGAGGGATGGAACTTTGGACCTCGTACAGAATCAATCGCTAATGTTTGGGATGTTGCAACGAAGCTTATCACCAACTATGGCAAGGGAGAGTTGAAGGATGTATCTGATCCAAATGCTCTTCATGAGGCTAAGCTATTGATGCTTGACATCAACAAGGCACATTTCAAACTTGGTTGGGAACCAAGAATGAATATCGACCAATGCATGGCGATGGTTGCTGAATGGTACAAGAGATACCAAGGTGAGGATGTTTATAATCTTTGTGTTGAACAGATTAATATGTATTGTGGTGAAAGAATTGTATAGTTTATGGATAAAATTATAGAAACTGATATACAGGAAATTCTTAAAAGTGATATTATTGATTGGGAACAATTCAGAGATTCTAACATATTGATTACTGGGGCAAACGGCATGTTGCCTTCTTATTTAGTCTTTACTTTATTGGAGCTAAATAAAAGGGATATGAATGTGAATGTTTATGCTTTGGTACGAAATAGAGAGAAGGCAGAGAACATATTTCAAAATTTGCTGAATAATCAATATCTACATTTGATAGTTCAAGATGTAGCAGAACCTATTCATATTGAAAATCAGATAGATTATGTGATTCATGCGGCAAGTCAAGCAAGCCCAAAATACTATGGGATAGATCCTGTTGGTACAATAAATGCCAATGTTCTGGGTACGATTAATACGTTGAAGTTAGCTTGTGATAAGAAAATAAAGGGCTATCTGTATTTTTCATCGGGTGATGTCAATGGTATAGTTACACCAGAAAAGTTCCCATTTAAGGAAAGTGATTATGGCTATATAGATGTACTGAATGTAAGAAGTTGCTATGCAGAAAGCAAACGTATGGGAGAAAATCTATGTGTTGCTTATCATCAACAATATGATGTTCCAACAAAGATTGTTCGAATCTTCCACACATTTGGTCCAAGCATGACGATGAACGATGGTCGAGTCTTTGGTGATTTCTGTAAGAACATTGCCAATGGAGAAGACATCGTAATGAATAGTGATGGCTCAGCCGTTCGCTTGTTCTGTTATGTTACTGATGCAATTGTAGCATATTTAAAGGTGCTTTTGGATGGAGATAATGCTCAGGCATATAATGTTGCAAATCTTAAAGGAGAAAGTTCTATTTATGAGTTGGCACAAATGCTAGTTGGGTTATATCCAGAAAAGAATTTGAAGGTAGTTAGAAATCTTAATTCCTCTTCTGAAGCATCAAAGATGAAGAGTCCGTTGGTTAAGGCAATTCCTGATTGCTCTAAAATAGCAGAGTTGGGATGGAAACCTAAAATATCTTTGGAAGAAGGATTTAGAAGAACTATTGAATTTTTAGAACGTAATGGATGCAATTGGCAAAATAAGTAAATTTCGGTCAGAACTAATGGGGATAGCTACTATAATGATTCTCTTAGGGCATTCTGTTTTCTATGGTCAGGGGTTTGTTGATTATGGAATTTTCCAAGATCTTTTCACTTTAGGTTATAGTGGAGTGGATATTTTCCTTTTCCTCTCAGGATTTGGACTGGTATTCTCTATGAAGAAAAATAATTTGTCCACGTTCTACAAACATAGGTTCAAAAGAATCATGCCGTCTGTAATTTTAGTAGTAATACTAAATATTGTAGTTTCGTATAAAAATATAGGATTACATATGCTGAATCCTTTGTATTGGTTTGGATATTATTGGTATATCGGATTTATATTAATAGCATATTTGTTTTTTCCTTTTTTATATGGAGTTCTGCAGAGAATTGGAGATAAGGTATTGTTCTATTCAATAATCATTTCAATAGTAATGTTTCTTCCCTTTATTTATATAGGGCAAGCAGAAAGTACACCTTATACCTGTTTTGTTACACGAATTCCTATTTTCGTAATGGGAGGTTGTGTAGGTATGGGGGGGCAAAGGTGGTTGTTTCGACCTAGTATACTCATGATAATGTTTTTGCTAGGAATACTCTTATTGGTTCCTTATTATTTGAATAATAATTTAGGAGGGAATGAAAAGATTAATACCTATTATGTTTTTCTATTGATTACTCCTCCATTATTGAAAGTTTTATGTGAATTTTTAGGTTTGTCATTTAGTAGAAATATATGTTCGTCTTTACGGTTGATTGGCAAATATAGCCTAGAGATTTATTTAGTTCAAGTAACTATTATGGCACCACTCATGCATTTTTTCAACCGGCATGATTTCAATATGTCTTCAAATTTATTTATCTCATTTTCTATTGTGTTAATAACATCAATAATGATGAAATGTTTAGAAGAGAAAATTCAACTAATTTATAATTCAGCTATATGATTAAAGTATCAGATTTTATTTTTCAACATTTAGTAGAGAAGCATGGTATTCATCATTGCTTCTTGGTAACAGGTGGTGGTGCGATGCACTTGAATGATTCCATTGGTCATACTGAAGGACTTAAGTATATCTGTAACCATCATGAACAGGCTTCGGCTATGGCTAATGAAGGTTACTATCGTGCTAGTGGGCATCTTGCTGTAACCTGTGTAACTACAGGCCCTGGTGGTACTAATGCTATTACAGGAGTATTAGGACAATGGTTGGACTCTATTCCCGGTCTCTATATCTCAGGTCAGGTAAAGCAGCCTACAACAATTGCTGCTTGTCCTGAATTGAACCTTCGTCAGTTGGGTGACCAAGAGGCTGATATCAAGTCAATGGTGCAATCTATTACTAAGTATTGTGTAACCATTACTGATGTAAAGGATGTGAAGTATGAATTGGACAAGGCTATTTATATTGCATTGAATGGACGACCAGGCCCCGTTTGGGTAGATGTTCCTCTGGATATTCAGGGAGCAATGGTAGATGAATCAACTATGAGGGAATTTAATCCATCCGAGATTCATGACAATATCGACCATGGCTTGATAGATAAGCAGATAGAGGAGTTGCTTGCAAAGATAGAAGAGGCAAAGTCTCCTGTCATATATGTTGGTAATGGAGTTCGTCTTGCAAAGAGAGAAAAGGAGTTCATCAAGATTGCAGAACAACTCCAGATACCTGTAGTAACAGCTATTAGTGGTTCGGACATCATCTGGTATGACCATCCACTCTGCTATGGCAAACCTGGAATCTGTGGTGACCGTATAGGAAATATCATGGTTCAGAACTCAGACCTGTTGATAATATTGGGCACTCGTCTTTCTATCCGTCAGGTAAGTTATGCTTATGACTTGTTGGCTCCAAAAGCTTTCAAGGTAATGGTAGATGTAGATGCTGCTGAAATGGTAAAACCGACCTTGAATATTGATTTGCGCATTCATGCGAATCTGGCAGAATTCCTGGATAAACTGGCAAATAAGTTGTCTTCTTTCATAACTCCAGGTTTTGAGGATTGGAGAACATGGGGTAGAAATATAGAGAAGAAATTACCGACTTTGTTTGATGATAACCCAGATATGGATGGCTATGCTAACTCCTATAAGTTTGCAGATGAACTCTTCAAGCAGTTGGAAAGTGGAGATGTTGTGGTAACTGGTAATGGTACTGCATATACCTGTACTTATCAGGCAATGAATGTTAAGGAAGGTGTGAGAGTCTTTGCTAACCAAGGTTGTGCTTCTATGGGTTATGGCTTGCCTGCATCTATAGGTGCATGTGTGAGCAATACAACAGGTAAGACAATCTGTGTGACCGGCGATGGTTCAATTCAAATGAACATTCAAGAACTTCAGACATTGGTAACTTATAAGATGCCATTGAAGGTCTTTGTAATCGAGAACGAGAGCTATCTTGCTATCAAGACCACCCAGACATCTTTCTTCCATGGTCACTTCACTGGTTCCAACCCTGCGAGTGGTGTGGTTTGTCCTGATATGAAGAAGATAAGTGAGGCTTATGGTATACCATTCTTCCGAGTGTCTGATAATGAGAGTTTGACGTCTGTAATCAATGAAGTGTTGAGCATGGATGGACCTGTGATTTGTGAAATTAAGATGCATCCTATGCAGACCCTCTTTCCTAAATCGGCTTCCTTTATGGATAAAGAGACTGGAAAAATGAGTTCTGCCCCATTGGAGAAGATGGCTCCTTTCATGGATGATGAGCTACAGGCAGAATGTGTGTATAACGCAAAATAACAATAGATGAATATTATTAAAGCAATAGCAAAGAAGATAGGCATGGATAAGTCCATAGCCTATTCTTCTGGCGCAAATATACTTCGAGCCTTTACTGGTTTAGCATCAATCTATTTTATTAGTATGTGCTTGACAGGTGAGGAGCAAGGCTATTACTACACGTTTGGTTCGATTCTTGCCATTCAAGTGTTCTTTGAACTAGGCTTTACCGGTATCATAACTCAATATGTTGCTCACGAACAAGCCCATTTAAAATGGACAGATGATGGGTTGCATCTTGTTGGTGAGGAAAAATACAAGTCACGTTTAACGCATTTGCTTCACTTTTGTGTTAAGTGGTATTCCGTTATTGCGATATTGCTGTTTTTCGTATTAACAATTGTAGGATATGTGTTTTTCAGCAAATATAGTAAAGATGAGTCAGTTTCATGGGTGTTTCCATGGCTTTTTATTTCATTGGGAACTTGCCTTAATCTGATGATATCCCCTCTTAATTCATTTGTGCAAGGTTTAGGCAAGGTCAAGGAAATGTCGAAAATAGCTTTCTATATAGCCTTCATTGCTCCTGCTACATCATGGATTTGCCTCCTTTTAGGCTTTAAACTTTATGTAGTTGGTGTCATTAGTTTCTTGACTGCAGTCCTTTACATTGGATATTTTTATTGTACTTCCCTCAAAACGATATTGTATAATATATGGAAAGGTCAGATTTCTGAACGAATCAGTTACATGCAAGAAATCTTCCCATACCAATGGAAGATAGCTTTGAGTTGGGTAAGTGGATATTTTATCTTTCAGTTATTCAATCCTGTATTATTTGCAACAGAAGGTGCGAAGGTTGCTGGACAGATGGGTATGACACTTCAAGTATTGAATGCGATTAGCTCTTTGTCCATGAATTGGATAACAACAAAAGTACCTTTGTTCTCAAGATTAATAGAGTTAAAAGATTATCTGAGCTTAGATAGGATATTCAATAAAACAGTTCTGCAGGAATCCACGATATGTTTAGGCCTGCTGCTTATCTATATCTTTGGTGTAGAGTTTCTCAGATATATTCAACTTGGTTTTGGAGAAAATCTTATAGGCGATAGATTCTTGGCACTTATTCCAATGATACTTATGTGTATCCCAGTCTATACAAACCAATTTGTATTTTCTGTAGCAACATATTTGAGATGCCATAAGAAAGAGCCGTTCTTGATACAGTCAATTGTAATGGGATGCTCAACGATGTTATCAACCTTGATTCTTGGTAAAGAGTTTGGTTTATATGGTATTTGTATTGGATATTGTGCATTGAGTGTTTTTGTAGGATTCCCTTGGGGAATGGTGATTTTTGTAACTAAAAAGAGAAAATGGCATGGAAAATAATCAGCCTTTATTAAGTATTTGCATACCGATTTATAATAGATTAAGTTACTTGGAGAAAATGTTAAGCCGTTTTCTTGAAGACAAAGACCTTTTCCAAACCGAAATAGATCTAATGATTTCGGATAATGCTTCACAAGACGACTTGAAATCATGTATTGTTAAATATGAAAAGTTAGGATTAAATATAAGATATAACAGAAATGAAACAAATCTTGGTCCTGATGGTAATTTCCTATATTGCTTTAATCATGTTAGGGGACGTTACTGTTGGCTATTAGGAAGTGATGATATTCCTGTAGAAGGTTTTTTGAGTAAAATAGTTGGCTTTTTAGAAGGAAATGATTATGGGCTATTTCATATTAAGTGTTATGAGAAAGATGATTTCAGTATAAGTGAGTATGAAAATCCACAAGAATGTCTTTTAGATATTAACTATTGGATAACTTTTATGAGTGCAAATATTATAAACTCAAAGTATATTCCTAGTGTTGTTGCTGAAAAATATTTAGATTCATTTTTAATCCAAGTCCCATTCTATCTTGAATCTTGTTTGAAATCACGAGCAAACGCAGTATTGTGTTGTCAGGCTTTTGAAATAGATAATGAATCAAAGAATAATGGAGGATATAATATTTTCCAAGTTTTTACAAAGAATCTATTTTCAATCTATCGAGTATTAATAGCTTCAGGTTTACTAGAAGAAAAAGTCTTTTTATTACTAAAGAAAAAAGAATTAGAAGAATTCTTGTTACCTCGGATCGTTGATTTTTTGATATTAAAGAAAAAAAATAAGTTTATTCTTGAAAAAGCTTGGAGTAACATTTTAAGAGAATATGGGAAGAAAGGGTATTTTTATACTTTATTGTTTAAATATATCTGTCATATAATTAGTCAAAAAATGAAAAATAGTCTATCTCATGTTACTAAAAATATTTGATTTTATCCAAAAGTATATCTTCTCTTATAGATTATACTTGAAATTAAGTGGGAAGGTTAGTGCCATTCGTTCCTATTGGATTCGTAGTTTATTCAAACAATGTCCAACTTCTGTTAGATTTGGAAGTATTTGCCAATTAAATGGGGAAGCGAATATTTCTATTGGAGAGCGAACTACATTTTGGGATTATCTGTATTTAACAGCATGGCCACAATATGGAGGAAAAAAGATGAATCCAATACTAATAATAGGTGATGATTGTCATTTTGGAGCATTTACGCATATAACGTGTTCTAATAAGATTGTTATTAAAAATCACTGTTTGTTAGGTAAGTGGGTTACGATATCAGATAATAATCATGGTAATACGGATCTTGATTCTTTATTAATTCATCCTATAGAGCGTGAAATAACTAGTAAAGGGTCTATTACCATTGAGGAGGATGTTTGGATTGGAGATAAAGTAACAATACTTTCTAATGTGGTTATTGGAAAAGGAACTGTTATTGCAGCAAATAGCGTTGTAACAAAAAGTGTGCCTCCGTATAGTGTAGTTGCAGGTAATCCTGCCCAAATTATTAAAAGAAGAAAAAAATGAAACCAAGATTAATTGCTTTTTATTTACCACAGTTTTATCCAACACCAGAAAATGATGAGTGGTGGGGAAAAGGATTTACAGAGTGGACTAATGTTGGCCGTGCAAAGCCTTTGTTTAAAGGGCATTATCAGCCAAAAGTTCCAGCAGATTTAGGGTATTATGATTTAAGAATACCAGAAATTAGAGAAGAACAAGCAAAAATGGCACGTGAAGCCGGTATAGAGGGCTTTTGCTATTGGCATTACTGGTTTGGTAATGGCAAAAGATTGCTTAGTCAGGTATTTAAAGAAGTTGTAGAATCTGGTAAGCCGGATTTCCCTTTTTGCTTATGTTGGGCGAACCATTCTTGGTTAGCAAAGACCTGGGACCCAAGCAAGCCTCCTCGTATGCTAATGGAACAAACTTATCCAGGTGTTGATGATTATATTGCTCATTTTAATGAGATGTTACCAGCTTTTATGGATGAGCGATATATAAGAGTAGATGGCAAATTGTTGTTTGGCTTGTTTGCTCCATTAGATATGCCAGAGATTGATATTTTTAAGGATACTTGGAACGATTTGGCTAAGTCTCATGGTTTAGGCGGTTTTAAATTCTTTGGATATATGCCATCACCAAAGAATTCAAGCAAAGTTTTGGAAAAATTTGATTATGTTACGACAGATTATTATGCTGAAGCTATCACAAGCAAGGATGTGTTTGTAAAACGATGTTTGAAATGGATTAATTCACATATTCTCCATCGCCCATATGTCGGTTTATACTCAGATTATGTTAACTATACTATTAATCGTATTTCTGATAATAAAAGAGAGCTACCTTGTTTGTTGCCAAATTATGACCATACTCCTCGATCTGGGAAGAGAGGTTTGCTTCTTCATAAATCTACACCTAAATTGTTTGCTAAACTTCTAATGGGCAGTTTAAGAAAGAGAGAGAATATTTCTGCTGATGAGAATTTGATTTTCTTAAAAGCCTGGAATGAATGGGGAGAAGGTAATTATTTAGAACCAGATTTAAAATATGGTAATGGTTACTTGAAAGCAATTAAAAATGTTTTAGATTCAATTGAGTAACAAATGAAGCAATCAAATAGCAATTTATATAAATATAGTTATTGGCTTTATGAGCAAAACTTCTGGGTGATTTGTTTAAGTTCTTTATTGGTTATCTTGTTTGGAGTAAAACAATATCTAGTTAGTATTCTTTTGCCTATAGCTTTTTTTGTATTAGCTTATTCTTCAAGGAGGAAGAATGATGTTAATATCTTTGATGTGTTCATCTGGCTAATTCTCATTAGTGATGTTATAAGTTGGACCATCAATGATTATCGTTTTAAAGGTGTTCTTGTATTCCGCCATATTATGGGACCTGTCTCGTATATGATGGTGTATTATGTAGGCAGAAATCTATCGGTTGATAAAAGCTATAAGGTATTTGAGACATCATTGTTACCTGCTTTGATAACAAGTGTAGTTGGTATTTATTGTTTCTTCTTTCCACCATCGTGGTACTTCTCGATTATGGAAGATGGAGCATTGGCTTCATTGGAGGCCTTGCGATTGCATTCTATATTTTCTTCACCATATCAATTAGCATATCTTGATTGTTTCTTGTTAGGATATATCTTCTTTAGAATATTTCAACATAACGATTCGTTAAAAAAATACAAGTACCATATCGTCGTATTTGTTATAACTTTGGTTTTTTGTATGATGCGTGCACCTATGGTTGGTGTCGCATTATACCTATTTTTTGGTTTACTACTATCTTCTATAGTAAAAGGTAATTTTAAAAAGTTAATCAATGTTTTAATCGGCTTGATTGTAATGATAGGCGTTATGTTTGTTGTATTGAAGAATACAAATGCGCAATATGTAGATTATTTGGCAGAAAAATTTGAAATTGTATCCGATAAGAGTAGTACATTCGTGGAAGACCGATATAAGTTGGTAGAAGCTGACGAGAGTTTCTTTGGTGATGGTGCAGGTCGCCATAATCTATGGGCTGATGACTTTAATGTTGGTACGAGTATACGAGATGGGGAGTATCAAAAGTTGATGCAGGAGGTTGGTTATTTTGGACAATATATTTATATTGCCTTAATAGTGCTGGTTATACTTAAGTCAATGAAAAATTATCGGTATTTATTATTTGAAATGTCGACAATGATATTCTTGTTAGTTTCAATGATTGGTGCATGCCCTTTGTCGACAAGCGATAAGAGTAGTTTTATCTTTTGGTTAGTTATGGGGCGTGTGGCATCCTTTAGAAAGACTAAATTAAGAGATAGTAAGTTCAACGATTTTAGGAGTAATCAATCAATTATAAATGTTAGAAAATAAAATGGTTTCAATAATTATTGCTACTTATAATTCTGAGAAAACTTTGAGACGTGCGCTGGATAGCGTGCTCTATCAGACCTATCAGGATTGGGAGTGCATCGTGGTGGATGGTGCGTCAAAAGATAACACCATCGGAATAGTGAAAGAATACGTGAAAAAAGACTCTCGTTTCCGTTATATCTCAGAGCCCGACCACGGCATTTATGATGCCTTTAACAAGGGATGGAAAATGGCGAAAGGTGAATGGGTGATGTATCTGGGTAGTGATGATGAATACTTACGGGATGGCATAGCACAATTAGTATACAAGATCGATAACAATGATATCGTTTATGGTGATGTGGTCCTCAAATATAATAATGGTAAGGAAAAACTCCAAAAAAGCAAAGACTATAATGTTCTGAAGGACATGGTAATGCCTTGTTGTCATCAAGCATTGGTAATGAGACGAAATGCAATCGCTGAAATGGGTGGTTTTGATGAATCTTTCAAAATAATTGCAGATAAAGACTTGATTTGTAAAAGCTATTTTGCAAAATTAAAATTTAAACAGATGCATATTCCTGTGGCAAAATTTTATATCGGCGGAATTAGCCAATCTTCTTTTGATTCTGTTTTTGAAAGTTATAGAATTACGCAAAAATACTATAGTCAATTCTATTCCTATTTGTTTTTATGGAAGTCTTTGATATTAAAATTTTTAGTATTGTTAAAACATCGTATTGAAGAAAAATATGACATATAAAGAGGCTTTTTCGTATATAAAGGCAGATTATTTGCGATATTCAAATAGTGTGGGGGGGGTACTCGATGTTCTTTTGCATCAGAGAGGTTTTGTATATATCTTTTGGTTAAGGCTTGCCTCTGTTAATGGGATATTTCTTCCATTTTGTTGGTTAGTTCATCATGAACTTTCAACATTATATGGAGTTCAAATATCGAGAAGCATGACTTTGGGCAGAGGATTTTATATAGGGCATGGGGTGTCAATTGTCATCAATGCTTCTGCTGTAATAGGAGAGCATTGTGATATATATCAGATGAGCACAATTGGTAGTTGGCATTCTAATGCGGCAATAATTGGTAATAATGTTGTGATTGGTCCGAATGTGAATATTGTAGAAAATGTTAAAATCGGAGATAATGTTATAATTGGCGCAGGAAGTGTAGTGACAAAAGATATTCCTTCAAATTGTATGGTTGTAGGAAATCCTGCAAAAGTTATAAAAAAGTTGAATCTCACAACAATGTTGTGGGAAAAATATATTGATTAAAATGAATACTAAAAATGTATTGACTATTGGTATCGATTTTAATGTTGTACATGGTGGCGTGGCTGCTGTAGAAAGTGTATATAGTTCTTTCTATGAACCGTTTAACCATGTGGCGACGGTTGTAGATTATGGGTGTGTTCGTAAATTGCTGACTTTCTTTAAGGCATATGTACAGTTCTGGAAATGGATGTTATTTCATAGAGAAATAAAAATTGTGCATGTGCATGGGGCAAGTGATGCTAGTTTTTGGAGAAAGCGGATTTTTATCAATCTTGCTAAAATGTTTGGAAAAAAAGTTGTTTTCCATTGTCATGGAGCAGAATTTCAAAGATTTGCAACACGACACAAAAAAGCTGTTCAGAAAACTATTACTAAATGCGATTGCATTATTGCACTTAGTAATAGTTGGAAGGAATGGTTTGAAAAGACAACTCATCATAAGAATGTTATCGTTGTCAAAAATGTAATATCTCCCCCACGAGTTAAGAAAGTTAAGCATGATGATTTCGTATTGCTATTCTTGGGGCGTTTAGGTGAACGAAAGGGTATTTACGACTTATTGGATGTTTTGATAAAGCATAGATCTGAATTTGAAGGAAAAATTAGGTTTATGTTTGGTGGTGATGGAGATGTAGTGCAAGTTAATGAAATTATTAAGCATAATGGGTTAGAGAATATTGCCGTGTTCCAAGGATGGGTGAATGGAGAGAAAAAAGAGCGTTTGCTAAACATGGCTGATGCTTATATCTTGCCGTCTTATAATGAAGGGCTACCAATTTCTATCCTTGAAGCTATGAGCTACTCGTTGCCTATTATTTCAACAAATGTCGGTGGAATACCAGAGATTTTAAAAAATGGAGAGAATGGATTTATAATGTCCCCTGGTGATAAAGACGCTATGTACCGAGCTATTCTTGAATTGATGAATAATGAGAAACTCAGATTGGATATGGGAAAGGCATCTTATTCTAAGGTTCAAGAGCATATGCCTGGTTTTGTAGAACGTCAGTTGAGTGATTTATATAGATCTTTATTAAATGAATAAGATATGTTGATATTTAATAAAAAATACATCAAGGAATCTCTAAAGTATTTGCTTCGTTCTTCTTTCTTTATAAATAAATATGTTGAGGAGATTGATGCTTTATATGAAATGACTCCTATGGAGTTAAAGATGCGAAATGAGAAACGTTTCTTGGAAATCTTTAATAAAGTTTTTACTAGTTCTGCATATTATCGGAATTTGTGTAAAAGTGTGGGAGTGACTTCTATCGATGATATTAAACATATAGAGGATATTGTGAAACTTCCAATCCTTACAAAAGATATGCTCAAAAAACATGGAAAGGAATTGCTGACATGTAAAGAAAAGGGGCTTATCAAGAATCACACAAGCGGAACAACAGGTACTCCTTTAACCGTTTATCAAGACTGGAAATCTGTTTGGAGGGAGCAAGCTTATTTTGTTTGTTATCGCAAGCGATGTGGATATAATTATGGTGAGCCGATGGTGTCGCTACGTGGAAATTTAACACGAGATGAAATTTATTTGAAAATTCATGTTAGCAATACTCTTTTTCTTTCAAGTTACAATATTAATTCTAAGACTGCAGAAACATATCATCGTCTTATAGAAAAGCATCATCCTAAAGCTATTGAAGGTTATCCAAGTTCGCTCTACAGTTTGGCGCTTGTATTGAAAGATAAAGGGTTGGAATGTCATATTCCGGTAGCGTTTACTTCATCCGAAACTTTGTTTGATTATCAACGAAAATTGATAGAAAAGATATTTCATACACAAGTATATGACCATTATGGTACTACTGAGCGAACTATACGATTGGAAGAGTCGTTTGATCATAATGGTTATTTTGAAGATCCTGGATATGGAATAGAAGAGTATTATGACGACCATGTTATTTCCACATCTCTTATCAATGATATATTCCCTTTAATTAGATATAAAACTGATGACAGAATTGTTTTGAAAGAAGGTATCAATAAATCATCACAAGGCTTTATAGATAATGCAGGAGGAATAGAGCGTGTTGTTGGTAGAACGGATGATATCCTTGTTTGCAAGGATGATTCTATGGTTACGCGTGTTGATTTCATTGAAGAAGGTGAACATATTAAGGCTTGTCAATGGATACAAAATGAGAAAGGCAAGTTGGAAATAAGAATCGTTCCTGATGAGGGATTTACAAATAAAGATGTTGATTTCGTTATAGAGGAAACTTTAAAGCGATGTGGACATGGAAACATGGACATAACAACAAAGGTTTGCTCTATGGATGAAATGATTTTTAGTAAAAGAGGAAAATTTAAACTCATAGTAAATAATTTACAACAGAAGTAATATTATGAACATTAGTATTTTTGGCCTCGGCTACGTAGGTTGCGTAGGTGCGGCATGTTTGGCAAAGTTGGGTCACAAAGTGATCGGTGTTGATGTAAATGAGAACAAGGTGCGCCTGATGAATGAGGGAAAGCCTACTATCATTGAGGAAGGCATCGCTGAACTTTGTGAGGAAGCTCACAAGAAGGGGCTGATGTCTGCAACAACAGTGGCAGCTGAAGCAATTATGGAAACCGAAATATCTTTCATCGTTGTCGGTACTCCATCTAGCCCAGAAGGTCATTTGAACCTTAATTATATCTACACTGTGGCAGGACGTATCGGTCGTGCATTGAAAGAGAAATTTGCTGGTGATAAGAAGCCTGCAAACATGCATCTCGTTGCAATCCGTTCAACTGTTCTTCCAGGTACCAACAAGAAGGTAGGTGAGATTATTGAGCAGGAAAGTGGCTTGAAACGTGGCGTAGATTTCAATGTTGTCAGCAACCCAGAGTTCCTTCGTGAAGGAACATCTGTTGAGGATTACTTCAATCCACCATTGACTTTGATAGGAACAGATTCAGAGTATGCTGAAAAGGTGTTCCGCGAGATGTATGAGCATATCAATGCTGAGTTTATCTGCACAGATATCAAGGTGGCTGAAATGATGAAGTATGTAAATAATACCTATCATGCATTGAAGATTGTCTTTGGTAATGAGGTTGGTAACATTTGTAAGTCTGTAGGTGTTGATTCTCATAAAGTTATGGAAATCTTCTGCAAGGATAAGCAGTTAAATATTTCTCCTTACTATTTCAAGCCAGGTTTCGCTTATGGTGGCTCTTGCTTGCCTAAGGATATGAAGGCTTTGAAGACCTTGGCACATGACAACTATGTGGATGTTCCTGTTATTGAGAGTATCTTCCAAAGTAATGAAAATCAGAAGAAACGTGCAGTTCAACTTATCATGAATCAAGGTCAGCGTAAGGTTGGTATCTTGGGCTTGAGTTTCAAGGCTGGTACCGATGACTTGCGTTGTTCTCCTATCGTTGATGTTGTTGAAAGTTTGTTGGGTAAGGGCTTTGCAATCAAAATTTACGACCGTAACGTGAAGATTTCTGAGTTGACGGGTACCAACAAGGACTTTATCATGGCTAAGATTCCACACTTGCAGCATTTCGTTACTGCCGACTTGGATGATGTATGCAAGAACAGCGATGTGCTTGTGGTAACTAATAAGGAAAAGGACTTTGAGGATGTTTTGAAGAATTATCCTAACAAGATTGTCATTGACTTGGTTCGCCAGTGGAAAGAAGTGAACTATGATGGCAAGTATGAGGGTATCTCCTGGGGAGACATCAACCAGAATCATGAAGCTCAGAATGAAGAGCACAAGATGAACTTCAAACAGACTGAGTTCTAATTAGTGAAAATGAATTAGTAATTAATGATTAATAATCATTGATGAGTAAATTACAATGGTACTTCAATCGACTTCGGGCAATGAATTTGCCGGAAGTCGGTTGGAGACTTCAACAAAAACATCTGCAAAGGCAGGAAAAGAAGCTTTTTGGTAAGCGTGATGTAGCCGTAACG
>OIXW01000158.1_pt1 | contig 19506 bp, 14 predicted proteins | sample 1587951 | NCBI WGS metagenome assembly OIXW01 (sample SAMN03283239) | human gut metagenome | biome: human-associated habitat; material: feces | host: Homo sapiens | place: Peru | collected 2012
TGGGTTAGTGAACGAAGGAGCATAGCGGGCTATGTGACTGAGCGAACTGACCAAAAGACACATGCGAGAGGGTGCAAAGCAACTATCAGAATTTTAGAATATTAAAATCAGAATTTTTAGAACCACCCTTTAATTTAATATATTACAAAATGCCAGCACGCTTGCTTTGGGTGGACGATGAGATAGATATGCTCCGTGCCCACATACTGTTTCTTGAAAAAAAAGACTATGAGGTGGTAACTGCCACCAATGGTCCTGATGCGATTGACCTTTGCCGTGAGCAAAGTTTCGATCTTGTGTTGCTTGACGAAAATATGCCTGGACTCTCAGGACTGGAAACCCTCATGCGGCTTAAAGACATTGTGCCCAATGTGCCTGTGGTGATGGTTACTAAAAATGAGGAAGAAGATATTATGGACCAAGCCATTGGTTCAAAAATTGCCGACTACCTGATTAAGCCTGTCAACCCAAAACAGATTTTGCTTACCTTAAAAAAGAATATCCACCAACGCGAAATTGTACAAGAGGTGACACAAACGGGATATAGACAAGACTTTTCGCGCATCGGTATGCAACTTAGCGAGAACCTTACTGCCAACGAATGGAAGGAACTCTACAAGCGTTTGGTTTATTGGGAACTCGAATTATCGGAAGCTGACAGCGACATGGACGACATGCTGCGTATGCAAAAGGAGGAAGCCAACCTTACTTTTGCCAAATTTGTGCGTCGCAATTACGAGCAGTGGATAAGAAATGCAGATGAACGTCCACTTATGAGTCCTGACATCTTTAAGCGCTGCATATTTCCACGATTGTCACAAGGACGCAAAGTGTTTTTGTTGGTGCTCGATAACTTCCGTTTCGACCAATGGCGTGTGCTTTCGCAAGAACTTTCTGACGATTTCGACATTGACGAAGACCTTTACTACACCATTCTTCCCACTGCCACCCAATATGCACGTAATGCCATATTTGCAGGTCTTATGCCCTTGCAAATCAAGCAAATGTATCCTGACCTTTGGGTGGACGAGGAAGAAGACGAAGGTAAGAATCTCAACGAAGAAGCACTTATCCGTAATCAACTGCAGCGCTTTCGTCGTCGCGAAGAGTTTACTTATCACAAACTTAACGACTCAACTGCTGTTGACCATATTCTTGGACAGATGCAACAATTTGCAACAACACCGCTCAATGTGCTTGTCATCAATTTCATCGACATTTTGAGTCATGCTCGCACTGAAAGTCGCATGGTTCGAGAGTTAGCGGGTAATGAATCTGCTTATCGCAGCATCACCTTGTCGTGGTTTAGACATACACCTATTCGCGACCTTTTTCATCGCCTTGCAGAACTCGACTACGACATTCTTATTACTACCGACCACGGCAGTATCCGTGTAGACCAACCCTCTAAGGTTGTGGGCGACCGCAACGTAAACACGAATTTGCGCTACAAACTGGGACGTAACCTTTCGTACAATGCCAAGGAAGTGTACGAAGTGCGTTCGCCTAAAGACATCATGTTGCCACAGCCTAATCTCAGCACTTCCTATATATTTGCCACAGGGACACGCTTCTTTGCCTATCCCAACAACTACAACTACTACGTGCAGTATTACAAAGACACCTTCCAACATGGCGGTATTTCAATGGAGGAGATGCTTGTTCCGTTGGTAACTTTACATCCTAAAAGCAAACGATAGGAATAGCCTATTGTAAAGCTTCGATAAATAAGTAGGGTTCCAAATATTTTTAGAGTTTTACCCAAAACATTATAAAAAAATGAATAACGACGAGATTGTATCAACGCAAAAGCGCAAACGCGATATTTATCGCGTAACAATGGGTGGAAGCGTGGTAAACTTCATACTTCTCCTTTTTAAATTCATAGCAGGTATTGTGGGAGGCAGTGCTGCCATGGTGGCAGATGCTGTACACTCTTTGTCTGACTTCATAACCGATGTTGTTGTGTTGCTCTTTGTACGCATATCGGGCAAGCCGTGTGATGCAGACCACGACTATGGACATGGAAAATACGAAACACTTGCATCTGTATTTATTGGTACCATGTTGTTTTGTGTAGGCGTAGGCATACTTTGGTCGGGCGCAAGCAAAATTATTGCCGTATGTCAGGGCGAAGTACTCAGCCAACCAGGTACTATAGCCTTAGTAGCAGCAATTGTTTCAATCGTTTCGAAAGAGCTAATCTATCAATGGACGGTACGCGTAGGACGTCGTGTACAATCTTCTGCTGTAATTGCAAATGCTTGGCACCATCGCAGCGATGCCCTATCAAGTATAGGTACAGCCATTGGCATTGGGGGAGCTATATTGTTAGGTCCTTCATGGCGTGTGCTCGATCCTATTGCTGCCGTAATTGTCAGTATCTTCATCATCAAGGTGTCTGTGCAACTCTTTATTCCAGGCATTCAAGAATTGCTTGAAAAATCATTACCTGAGGACGAAGAGAATCTCATCAAAAACATTATTCTCGAAGAACCAGGAGTTACCGACCCTCACAACTTGCGCACACGTCGCATTGGCACAAATCGTGCCATTGATGTACATTTTCGCATGGATCCTGACACTCCTTTACGTATGGCACATCTTGCCACACGTCACATCGAAATTAAGCTACGTGCTCACTTTGGTCCACAAACCTTTATCAATACGCATGTGGAACCTACAAAGTGAACTACCGCTAAGCTAAAGACTTAGGGGTTTTCAAATGCGCTTTCTATAACATAAGGGTGGTTCTAAAAATTCTGATTTTAAAACAAATTTGGGATTTAGAAAAAAAAGTTCGTCTTTTTTCTAAATCCCAAATTTGTTATTACAAGCTATTGTGCTTCAAAAAATCAACAATACCAGCGGGCGGACGCTTGTTGAGTAATTCATGCTTCATCCAATCCATATAGGGAGCTACATGTTCAAAGAATTGATGATAACCTTTACACAAATAGTTTAAACCTGGCTCTCCCTCGGCGGTATGGGCAAAACGATTTTTAGGACATTCACCATTACAAGCAAACAGATAGTTGCATTCACGACACTGACGAGGCAAGGCATTGCGCTTGGCTTGCCCAAAAGCTTTTTGACGAGGCGAATACATCATGTCGATGAGGGATGAGGTGCGAATGTTACCCAACTTATATTCAGGGAATACAAAGTGGTCGCACGAGAACACATCCCCATTCCATTCTATTACCCCTGCATGCCCACATGTGGGTGCTAAAGTGCAAATGCCTGGTTGCTGCCCCATCCAGTTAGCAAGGGTGGAGTCGAATATTTGAATAAAATAATCACCCACATCATTATGTACCCATTCATCGAAAATGGTACAAAGAAAATTGCCCCACTGCTCAGGCGTAACACTAAATTCCATCATGCCTCCCGTTCCTTCTTCGTTAACCGATGCCAACGTACGACCATCTTCGTGACGCTGCAAACGTTCAACTATCGGTGTAAACTGGATGTAATGACAACCTATTTCTTTAAAGAAGTGGTAAAAATCCAACGGATAGTCTGCATTAAAATCGTTAACCACAGCCAATGCGTTCCATTCCACCCCATGTTTGTTAAGCAAACGAATGCCACGCATCACTTGTTGAAACGAGGGTCTGCCTCCCTTATTTCGTCGATATTCATCGTGAAACTCTTGAGGTCCATCGATGCTTACACCTACCAACCAGTTTTCGCGACGAAAGAACTCACACCACTCATCGGTGAGCAATGTACCATTGGTTTGAATACAGTTATCAATGGTATGACCATTGGCATGCTTTTTTTGCAATTCCACCACACGCTTATAAAAAGACAGCGGACGCATCAACGTTTCACCACCATGCCATGTAAACAACACCTGTGGCATAGTTTGCGCTGCAATATAGTCGTGAATAAACTTTTCGAGCAATTCGTCGCTCATAACCTCTTGCGGAGAGTCGGCATAAAGTTTAGCCTTTTCAAGGTAATAACAATACTTGCATGCCAAATTACAACGTGAACCTGCTGGCTTTACAAGCAAATAGAGCGGTGACGAGAAAGGAGATATATCCATTTTTTTCTGAGAAAGATAGGTGTTAATGTAAGTATCGGAATGGTTTGAAACAATAGTGCATTTCAAGCCCTAAGCCCATAATGCCCACAAATTTAGCATTAAAACTTGAAATGTGGTGAATGCAAAAACCACATATTTACACCCCATCCTGTGTCCGAGCCAATATAATTCGTAATTTTGTGGGCGTAAAACATTTAAAATCACTATGCGACTGATAAAAATGACGGGGGGATTGGGCAACCAAATGTTCATCTACGCCTTATATATAAGTATGAAGCAGCGTGGCCTCAACGCTTGTATCGACCTTTCGGATATGATGCACTACCACGTGCACCATGGCTACGAGATGCACCGCGTGTTTGGTTTGCCACGCACAGAGTTGATATTAAATCAAGGATTGAAGAAGGTAATAGAATTTCTTTTCTTCAAAACCATCCTCGAACGCAAACAGGGAGGACGCCTTGAACCTTTTTTTGGCAAACACCATTGGCCTTTAATCTATTATAAAGGCTTCTACCAAAACGAACGCTACTTTGCCGATTGCAAAGACGAAGTGCGCCGTCTTTTCACCTTTAACATGGCAGAGGCTAACGAACAGTCTGTGCAAATGGCTACTCAAATTGAGTATGAGCCTTGCGCGGTTTCGCTCCATGTGCGCCGTGGCGATTACCTTTTGCCCAAACATTTTAAAAACTCGGGTTGTGTATGCACACGCAACTATTATCGTCGTGCTGTGGCTGAAGTTCTTAAACGCATGCCCAATGCCCGCTTCTATGTATTTTCAGACGGAATGGATTGGGTAAAAGAAAACCTTGACCTACCTGCTAACACGGTTTATGTTACCCACAACACAGGGTCAGACAGTTGGCAAGACATGATGCTAATGTCTCACTGCCGACACAACGTAATTTGCAACTCCACCTTTAGTTGGTGGGGTGCATGGCTCAATGCACATAGTGATAAACAAGTATTCTGCCCCGACCATTGGACAGCTAACGACCCCGCATCTGTGGTTGTGCCTAAGGAGTGGGTGCAAATAAGTGTGAAGTAAGGAAGTCGTCTAAACTTTTCTGACGAAGATTAGATTTAAACTTTTATCTCTTCTAAATTCAATCTTTACCTTTCTTTTTGACCGCTTTTTGACCTTTCATCGGTCGTGTAGCTCGCTACACTCCCTCTTCAATGCCCAAAGATAGTGCAAACCGAATGCAAAAAGCCAAGCTTGCTTGAGATTTTTGCTGAGGTGCAGCCTATCTTATGCAAAATCGCTTCAAAAATAAAGGTAAATCTTGAACTTCATAAAAGTTTAGACGACTTCAAACACACGCTACACACCAAGAACTCTGCCCGCTTAAGTTTTAAACTCAAATGAAACATGCCTTTCTCGTCATAGCCCACAATGAACCTCAAGTGCTCACGGCTTTGTTGCGTCAACTCGATGCGACAGATTTTGATGTATACTTACACATCGATGCGAAGGCTGTTGAAATGCAAAAACAATTTGCAACCTACAAGCCTCACCACGGAGAATTTCACTTTTTGCCCCAACATCTTGATGTACGTTGGGGAGACATTGCACAAGTGGAAGTTGAAATGCTTTTGTTTAAAACCGCAGCGCAACAAGGTCCCTACGCCTACTATCATTTGCTTTCGGGAGTAGACTTACTACTGAAAACACCCGACCAATTACGTCAAATATTCAGTCTACACCCCAACAAGGAATATGTGACATATTGGAAAACCTCAGGGCATTTGCGCGACCTGCACCGCAAGGTCAATCGCTACTATCTGTTTACACAACACATGAAGGACAAAGGTTCCCTACCCCACGCCCTCTGTTCATTTGTGCGCAATGTTGTGCTTGCTCTGCAAAAAATTACAGGTTTTAAACGCTCCACACCTCGCGGCATTACCTTTGCCAAAGGGAGTAACTGGGTGAGCATCACTGAAGCTTTTTGTCAGTATCTGTTACAAAACGAGCCTTTGTTGCATAAACGTTTGGCTCATACGCTCTGCCCCGACGAAATATTTGTGCAAACAATGCTCATCTCTTCCCCCTTCAGTGCCAATGTCTATAACGCGCAAACCGAAGACACGCAAACATCCAGCTTGCGCAAAATTGATTGGCAACGCGGTTCACCCTACGTGTGGACGCACGACGATATAAACGAGCTATTGAATAGTTCCTCCGTATTTGCTCGCAAGTTTTCATCGCAAGATCTCCAAGTGGTTAACGCCATTGTGCGCCACACATGCCCCTTTTTGTCCATCATTTAGTATTTTTCCCAACATGGTTTCAGTAATCATCCCCGTATATAATGCAGCTGCCTATGTAGCAGACACCGTGCGTAGCGTGTTGGCTTCGCACTATGCCAACATCGAAGTGGTGTGCATTGACGATGGCTCTACCGACAATTCCTTGGCAGTATTGCAATCGCTTGCTGCCACAGACAGCCGTATACACGTTATGCACCAAGCAAATGCGGGTGTGTGTCATGCACGTAATGCAGCCATTGCTGCGTCACATGGCAAATACATTTTGCCTGTTGATGCCGACAATCTGCTTATGCCACAGTTTATAGGTCAAGCTGTAGAAGTTCTCAGTCAACACCCCGATGTGAAAGCTGTGGCTCCTACGGCTGAGTTCTTTGGCGAACGTACGGGACGCTGGAATTTACCTCCTTTTAATTTAAAGACCGAAGCGCATAAAAACATTCTTGACACTTGTGCGCTATATCGCCGTGCCGACTACGATAAAACGGATGGATATTGTGCTGAAATCATTGCACGAGAGGATTGGGAGTTTTGGATTAGCATGCTCAAAACAGGAGGACGTGTTGTGCGATTGCCCGAAGTTGGGTTGCGCTACCGCTATGCAAAAGGCTCAAAGCGTGACAAAGATCGTGAACTTAAACGCCATGTCATAGAGGTGCTCAACCATAGGCATCCCGATTTTTTTGAACAATGGTTAGGTGGTCCACTACGCCAGCATCGTTCATGGTCACACGTAATCAACAATGTGATACGTTTTTTCTGTCCGCGCCATGTACATACCGAACCTACATTCAGCAACTTGCGCACTTTCGTTGCCACATTACCCATACGTTTTTCATTTGCAGGCAATGGGCGCACCATTTACAAAGGGCGCAATGAATTACGCGAATTCGACACACCACAAGGAACTGTCGTTGTAAAATCTTTCTGCGTACCCAATATTATCAACCGCATTGCTTATGGACTGCTACGTTCCTCAAAGGCTGAACGTTCTTGTCGCTATGCTGCATTGTTACTTAGTAAAGGCATAGGCAGTCCAGCCCCAGTGGGATGGTGTAGTGTGCGACATGGACTACTTTTCACGCATAGTTATTACGCATCATTGCGTAGCACACTTCCCTACACCTATATAGATTTAATTAAAGGCAATATCTCTGCCACCGAAGCCCCCGACTATCTGCGTGCCGTAGGACGCATCGCTGGTAAATTACATAATGAGGGTATCATACATCGTGACTTTTCACGTGGCAATTTGCTTTTAGGACGCGATGCCGCAGGCAACATACAGGTGGAACTCGTTGACTTAAACCGTTTACGCTTTCATGCAGTAGACCGCGAAGAAGGACTTAAGAACTTTGAACGTCTTCCCGCTACTGCCGAGATGCAACATTACTTAGCCGAAGGTTATGCCAACGAACGTAACTTCGACCTTGACTATTGCCTCGCACACTGGCCACAGACCGAAGCCATGGATAGTGCCGAAGCCAAAGGACGGGTGTAAATAAGGGTGGTTCTAATAATTCTGATAAGTTGATAACCTTTTTTACAAATACATGTTTAAAAAAATATTGAGCGCACTCTGTGCTTTACCACAAACCTTACGCTGTACGCCTCATCCCAAACTCATAATGACTCTGTTGGTAAAAAACGAAGAAGAACTTTTAGCACACAACTTAGAGTTTCATCATGCTATGGGAGTTGACGGATTTATCATAACCGACAACAATTCAACAGATGGTACGCCTCATATTATTGAACGTTATCGAAAACGGGGGTGGGTGTTGCACGTAATCAATGAAACAGCAACCGACTATAATCAAAAGCGTTGGGTTGACCGCATGGTTATGCTTGCTAAAAATCAGTATGGTGCTGATTGGGTAATCAATGCCGATGCTGACGAATTTTGGTATAGTCCCAACAATAATCTGAAGACAGAACTCTGCACCACACATGCCAATGTGCTGCAATGTGCCATACGTAATGTTCTGCCCGAGGATGGACTACCTTGGACGGAATGGGGTTGCAGTGTGCGATGTGTGCCTAATCTTGAAGCATACAACCTTTCGGTTTATTCCATCTTCAACCGTCAAACACAAAAGGTGATGCACCGCACCGATGGCTATCTGCAAATATCAATGGGAAACCACAAAGTAAAGATGTTGCCACAACGCACGAAACAAAGCAAAGTTGTCATCTTTCACTATAACATTCGCGACCGAGAACAATTCTTGGCAAAGATGATAAATGGTGGACAACAACTTGAACAGCGAAAGAGCAAACATGGAGGCAGACATTGGCGTTACTTTTATGCACTCCACAAAGAAGGACGTTTAGTTGCCGAATACGACCGCGTGGTAGGTACACAAGTTATTTCCCAACTGCGTGCCGATGGTTACGTTGTAGCAGATAATCCTGTGCCCAACTTCTTTAAGAATGGTGCTAAACATGCTGAGTTTTAATAATGAATAATGTATAATGAATAATGTATAATGAATAATGTATAATGAATAATGTATAATGTGTAAGGCTCCATTATACATTATTCATTATACATTATTCATTATCCCTAACGGGGTGAGGCTGGCGCATGAAACATTGGAAAAACTTTCTATTCCCTCGCGCGCGCGTTCCTATATATATACAACTCCACATCCCCATTTGCAACCCTCGCTACAAACCGAACTCCCAAAAGGGAATCCGTGGAAATTCAAAAATCAAAACTGTCCTCATCTGACGTAGTGGTATCAGAAGAGGACAGTTACATTGTAATTTAGTTGATTCTATTCCAAAAATTTACAATAGCCTAACTTGCCTTTTATGAGGACAGCATATATTCCAGATTCTTTTTCGATGATGTCATCTGCGAGAGGAAAAGAAGTTATTTTTTTCCCATTGTTATTTATAATTTCAATTCCATCTTTGGTCTTTAGTGCAAATAAATTGTCAGATAGCTTTCTTGTCATATAGACGTTGTTGTAAATGACGTTGAGATTCCCATCAAGAATCGTTCCCCATGCTTCATAACAATTACCTAATTTCTTTGTATGCTCGTACTTTGGGTCTAATGCAAAGATAAAAGCGTCTTGTTCTATGATTTTATGTGTTCCTACAATAAGAATGTATTTTATGATATTTGAATTTATCCCAGATGCATGGTATCTTGCAAGGCAAGAGAATGTTAGACCATCAATGGTTGTGTCTATTTTTCCAAGAGGCTTGTAGTAGATGTTTTTTTCTGCATCAACTAGAATTTTGCCACTCTTAACGTCCATAACGACATCCCCTTTAGTTTTATCACTTTTATAGAGAAGTACGTTTTGCTTAAATATAGCGTTTCGTTCCTCATCTGATAATTGTGATATGAGATATTCTGAGCATCTTTCTTTTATATAGATATCTTTTCTATCCTTGAATTTGTTGGTAACTAACACTTCTCCTTGCGCATTGACAATACCCCACTTGGAATCCCATTTAGCAAATATGTAATCTGCTGTTCCCGCTGTAAACAAATCCTCAAAAGGTTGTGAGATATGTCCGTTGGCATCAATCAAATATGCTTTTTTATCTTTATTTACTTGCCATACAGCATATTCGCTTGTATCTTCACCTTTGACATACCAAGGTGATTTGAACCCACTAAATAAGGTTTTCCCATGAGTGTCAATAATTGTCTCGTAATCCTTCTGGTAGAACCAAAAAAAATGGTCGTGGCAAATCATAACTTTGGATGCTTGATAGATGATTTTTCCACCCTTTTCTAGGAGTACATATTTTTCCTCTCCTTCCTTTATGAGCGTTACATAGTCATTCTTGAATAAGATTTTCCCAAGGTCTTTTTCTGAAGGTTGGTCAGCAAAAGCTGATTCTTCATCTTGCTTGCCTTGTTGTATGGCCTTGTAATCTTGAATTATTTGCCCGTTGTTATCCAAAATGCAATCATTCTGAGTTATATTTGCTATATAATTGCTTATCTTTTCTCCGTCGTGTTTAAATAAACCAACTAAACCAACTGCAACAACGTATTCGTATTTGTCTTCTGTAACAGCGATATTATGAGCCTCTTTGTTCTCTGCACGAATATTACCTGTTTTTGTGTCATAAGTTAATGAAGTGAATACTGGTTGTTGTATGATTTTCCCGTCTAATGATAGTAAACCCAAATGCCTATTTTTTTGAAAGGGAATAGTGTTCTTTAGGAAACAGTAAATTCCTGTAGATTTCTTCCACGCCCACTTTCCTGGTTTGTAATTCGAAGCAAATATAAGCCCTTCTCCCCAAATCTCATAAGGATGGATGTCTGCAATCTCATTCCTCAGTTGGCGTGGCTCCATAATCCACTTTACTCTCTCTTGTGCTAATGTCAATGTTGCATAAAACAGCAAGATTAGTGCCAATACGTTCTTTAAAAGTTTTGTATTCATAATCGTATAAAATTAGTAATTAGAGTTTCTAGTACGTTGAATCAAATTTAGGTAACCTTTCAGAGTGTTTTAGTTCGTTCTGTCATCCATTTTTTGGGCAAATGCAGGTTGACCATGCATCAATATCATTGCAAGTGCTGGAGCAATGGAACTTGCACAAATTGTCAATCTGCAGCTCACTTTCTGCAAATATAGCTAATTTTTTAATAAGAAACAAACTTTTTCTAATTCTTCTATTCATTTTTTAGCAAATCTAAGAAGTTGTCTGGTTAGATAAGCCAAGTAACAAAGATATTGTATAGGATGTTTTAGGGGAATACCTCACTCCATAAATTACCATATAAGAATCGCACATCTGACAACACTAACAACAATAAAAAAATAACTTGGTACAAAATGCGGTTCACTGAGAAAAATCGGTGTTTGATTAATAGAATAAGAATTAATCAATGTCTCTTACGCCAACCTCACCCCATTCGGGGTGAGGCTGGCGCATGAAACATTGGAAAAACTTTCTATTCCCTCGCGCGCGCGTTCCTATATATATACAACTCCACATCCCCATTTGCAACCCTCGCTACAAACCGAACTCCCAAAAGGGAATCCATGGAAATTCAAAAATAAAAACTGTCCTCATCTGATGTTGTGGTATCAGAAGAGGACAGTTGAAGTGTGGTTTAGTTAATTCTGTTCTAATAATTTGCAATAGCCTAACTTGCCTTTTATGAGGATTGTAAAAACTGGCGTATAGGTGTCTAAACGTTTAGGAAACAATTAGTGTATAGCAAGCTCTCAGAACTTACCTTTCGGGGCACAACGAAACATGCATCCATGCATGCATAGGATATACATGACCTATTGACAACTGCGCCTTTCCATTGGTTTGCCCTTACGCTCACAGAACCTCTCACATTGCGTACATATGTCATAGCCAAGCATCGCGCCGAGCATGAAATCCTCTTCAGGGGTGAGATGATTGAGGGAACGCGTCACAATCATGCGGATGGCATTAAGACACTCTTCTCTTCCGAAATACAAATTCAAACGATCATTGCCCACTGGCTGAATCACGAACTTAATGTTTTGACTTTTCAGCCGGCGTATAGCAAAATCCTCATATTTCTTGTTGAAAGTGAAAAGCACCATACGGCGCACGCCCTTCTTGTATTCGTAGATGTGGTTCATCAGAACTTTCATATCTACGGGCAATATAGTAGATTGCTGCATGATTGATAAACTGAATGTTTAGATGTGTGAAAGTAAGAACTAACAAAAAAGAGATTAGAGACCAGGCAAGATTTCTGTTACCCAAGCGTCAATACGCTCATCGGTTTTGCTGTCCTCGTTGACTTCGTCAAGAGCCAGTCCGACGAACTTTCCGTCAACTACAGATTCAGAATCGTCAAATGTGTAACCTTCCGTTGCTACAGCACCAATGACTTGAGCACCTGCGTCCGTCACGGCATGATAAATCTCAGCCATTCCACCAACAAAAGTGTCGGGATAAGACTCAGAGTCACCACAGCCAAAAAGAGCAACTGTCTTTCCATTCAGGTTTGCACTTTTGATTATTCTGAGACCATCATACCAATCGTCTTGCACCTCACCAGCACCCCACGTTGATGTGCCGAGAATGAGGTTTTCATTGTCCGCTATCACATTGTCGTCGAGATTCGTAACATTGATGATATTGTCCACCCCCAATTTAGTTCCTATTCTGTTAGCCAAATCCTCGCAAACGCCAGTGCTTGTGCCATAAATAATTACCGTTTTCTTCATAATTTTCTGTCGGTTTTGTTTGTAGATGTGAATTTAAGAACTTTGGTTTCGTAACCGCTGCAAAATTACAGAGGGTTCCAGCCCCACACAATACCCATATATGATGATTCTAAAAAAACTGACACTATAGATAATAGTTGAGCAATGAGTTTTTCCCCCATGAACCACCCATATAAGAATCGCACATCTGACAACTCTAAGCGCCGATACATTTAAGTGCAAGAACCCATGCCCAATAGCGCGAACTATAAAAGTTTAGAGGGAGCGGACAAAGGGAATGCTGATGTAAACGCAAAATTGTTTGGCGGAGTTTGCGCAGGCTATGGGTATATGTCCATACATTATAAAGAAGGTCTGCCGTGAGTTGATGCAATCGCCGAGTTATGGCAGGTTGTTCGGCAGAGGTCCAATGGTCGTTTGCCAGATTTAAAAGAATCTGCTCCTTATCAGCAAGTTTTCGCAAGAGATGCGAAGGAGCGGGACTATTACTAATGGAGTTAGCTCGAAGTCTATAATAATAAATAGGTGTAGTTGTGAAACAAAGCGTATGAGCACGAATGATGGCACGTGGAGTGAAGTCCTCATCTTCGTGCATGTTGCCCTCTATAAAATGTAAATTGTTTAATAACTCACGCTTAAATACATATCCCCAACAAGCAGCTCGCATGTTGTGGTGGCAAAGATAGTGTATTCCCGTAATTGGGGCTGACCATGTAATGGAACTTGAACTATCGGCAGCTGCATCACGACTAAAATTAAATACCAACACATCGGACTGTTGTGGTAGCGAGTGACGCAATGCTTGCAACACATAGTTATAACGCTGTGGGAACAAGGCGTCATCAGCATCAACAAATTGGATGTAGGTGCCTGTTGCTTGTGCTAATGCGGCATTGCGTGCAGCAGCTTGCCCCTTGTTTTGCGCAAAGCGTAAATAAGTAATGTGTGCTGCATATTTTTTCACGGCTTCGAGAGCAGGCTGTTTACTATTGTCATCTACCAAGATGATTTGTCTTTCATTTTCAGCAAGATTTATAGCCAATATACTCTCGATGCATTGACGCAATAGTGCTGAAGGGGTATTGTAAGTAGGGATGATAAAAGATATAAAGGGAGTAGACATGGGGATGGGATTTAAGGATTATTTTTTGAGATGCTATTTTTTTAGAAGAAAGTTTTTGAAAGAAGTTATTTAAAAAAGGGAGTTAGAAGAAGTTATTTAAAAAGGGAGTTAGAAGAATCAGGTAGCAAAACATTCATTCCTCTAACTTCTTGCAAATACCTTCTTCTAACTCCCCTTAAAAATAACTTCCCTAAAAAAGACTTCTTCTTGAAAAATCAAATCACCTCGATAACAGAACTACTACCACCAGGACGCTTGCGAATTTTAATTTGTGGTGAAATTTGCGAACGTATTTGTTCAGTGTGGCTAATAACACCAACTTTACGACCTTGCGCATTTTCAAGGTTCGAGAGTGCAAGCATCACGAGGTCGAGCGAATCTCTGTCGAGATTTCCAAAACCTTCATCTATAAAGAGCGAACCAATAACAAGTTGATTGCTCGACATAGAAGCTAAGCCAAGTGCCAAGGCAAGCGATACGACAAATGTTTCGCCTCCCGAGAGTGAAGTAACATAGCGGTGCTCATCGAACATATCGTGATCAATAATTTCGAGAGCCAATGTTCCCTCAATGTTATGCAACTCATAGCGTGGCGAGAGCTGACAAAGATGACGATTGGCATGCGCCACAAGATAACTAAAGGTGTAGCTTTGTGCCAAGGTACGGAACTTTTTGCCATCGGCAGCACCAAACAGCGTATTCAGTCGGTTCCACTCACGTGCATCTTCAAGAGCTGCATCCAACGTTTGCTGCATACGGTTGGCAGATGCCACACTCTGTTGGTGAGCTTGCAACTTGAGCTTAACATTGGTCAGTTCTTCGGCAAGTTCTTTGCTTTGATGTTGTTGCTTTTCAAGTTCCCCACTGAGTGTTTGGCGCAAAGCCAAGTAAGCCTCAAGGTCAGCCACAATGGTAGGTTGTGCTGTTGGAGACGTAGCAACACTTGCGGTAGGTGCACTCTGTTGAACAGCAGCATTATTCGTTGAAGCCATGTTCTCACCTATATTACCATTAGGCACACCTATATTTTTTACAGAAAGCGAAGGACGAACGGTCTCAGCCTGCAAAGTTTGCAAAGCCTTCTGTGCCATCTCAAGGTTATTCTGTGCCAACACACGTTGTTCTTTAAGTTGGTCAATGCGATTACGCATAGCTTTCCAATCCGTTTTGGCAGTGAATATTTGGTCGAGTTCCGTAAACTGCACAGGCGAATGCGTACCATTAAAGCGCAGAATAAGCAAGTCGAGTTCCTGTTGTTTTTGTTGCTGTTGTTGTTGACTCTCCAATCGATTTTTCAACAAATTGTTGCGTTTACCCTCAAGTAAATGCAATTGACCTTGAATTTCCTCAAACTGACGGCGTGTGGCATTTTCAACCTCGCGTGCATTACTAATAGCAGTTTGCAACATCTCAGCCTCTTTTTGCGGAGTATTTTCCCCCATAATGCGACGCAAATCCTCTTGCTTACGTGTCAATTCCTCGCGAGTAGCATCACGACTGTCACGACATTGCACCACGTGGCGTTGTTCTTCGGCTATATTGGTTTCAGCACCCTTAATTTCTTCGCGCAATATGGCATCCGTACGCTCAGCCTCATCGAGTGCTGCACAAGTTTGTTGCCAATCATGATGCAAATTGGTAAGGCGAATGCGCAAACCATCTGCATTATTTTTCCACTCCGTAAACCAACCTGAAAGGGTAATCATCTCATCGAGATCGGTGTAGAGTTCAGAACATGCACGGTCTGACAACACGATGACATGTTGCAACTCCTCAGCTGTAGTAGCAGCCACGTTTGCCTCCGTACGCAATTTGTCAAGGTAAGTGCGATTGTTTGCCATCAATCCGTTGAGTTCATCAATTTCTGTGTTCAAACGGTTGATGTGAAACTGGTGCTCGTTGTAGGTGCTAAGTTCTTGTTCGGCTTCGTCGGCAGAACGTGTGGTGTTATCAATCAGAAGCTGAATCATCATGCGACGTGCTTCACGATTAACAGTAGCAGAACAGTCGGCAAACGAAGGGTCGAGATTGGCAAAAGCCTTCCATTCGTCCACATCAGCAGCTTGACGTTCTTTAAACTCATTAAGAGCTACCTCGTCGGCAGCAATTCGTGCCGAGTCTGCAGCCATTTCTTCACGCAAGTCTGAGAGTTGCGAACGTTTAAGTAGCACATCTTCCTTCAAGTTGTTAAACTCCTTGCTCATGCTACTAAGCAGATTGCCCAACTCACGTTCGGTTTCTGTGTGATAAGGATGGTGTGTAGCACCACATACGGGACAAGCAATGCCCTCTTTCAGTTGTTTACGCAGTTGCACAATATCCTTTGATTGGCTCAAAGTGTAAGTAGCTGAAATGCGAGCAAAGGCTTCCTCACTTGCATGCAAGGCTATTTCCATCTTGTTAGCTTCTTGCTGCTTTTGTGCCAGCTCGGTAGTTTCGCGACGCTGCGTAGCCGTTTTCTCAGCAATACGAGCATAACCATCAGAAATGTGTTGCCACAAAACGGCTGCACGCGAAAGCGAAACTAAGCGGCTGCGATTGTTAGCAGCCGTTTGTTGCAACTTTACACTGTCATGACCATGGTTAGCTTGCTGGTGAATAAGCAGTTCACTCTTTAAAGCGTTGAGGCGTGCTTGATTGTTGTGTTGTTCTTCCTCGGCACGTTCTCCTTGCTCGCGCAATTCTAATTGTCGCTTTTGCAAATGAGCAGCTTTAGTGTGACACTCCACGTTGTGCCTTGTCTCGTTATAAAGGTTTGAAAGTTTATCCTTTATTAAGTCGAACTTTTGAAACATGAGTTGATGCACCTCAAGCGACTGTTTGTGAAGCTGCTTTTGCTTGATGCCTTCAGCCAACTTATGCAATGCTTCTTGCTTTGACACCAAAGCACTTTGGCGTTTCTCGTACGACTGTGTAGCCAATACCAATTGTTCCTCAAGACGCTTGAGCTGATCGTTAGCCATTTTAATCTCACCACTTAAGGTGTGACCACGGTCAATAGCAGGCCGACGCACTTCAAGCTGACGTTCAGCATCCGAGGTGCGCTCATGTGCCACATCAAGAGCCGTACTTTGTTTATCGAGTGCCTTGCGAGTTTCTTCAAGTTGCGTTGCATTTTCAGCTTCGCTGCTTTTTATTTTGTCTACGTCAGCACGACGCATTTTTATTTCCTGGTAAAGCGGTTGCATATCAAGCACAGCGTCGTAGCGATCGAGTTTCATCTCATCGGCACGTGCCTCCATACATGCTTTGGTAGTCTGCGAGAATTGCGCTTCACACTGCTGCACTTGTCGGGCTTGTTGTGCAAAACGGTCTATCCAGTCAATTTGCTGTTCCATGCGTTTAACATTTTGCACAGCATTTTTACTAGATGCTTCAAGCAAATGAGCACGCTCCTGTTGCTCGGCAAGCAAATGCTCATCGAGTCGTGTGTGGAGCAAGCCCTTCATTTCGTCTTCAATAGAATGTACACGAGCATCAGCCTCTTGCGAAAGACGAAAGATGCGTTGACTCACATTGCTATAAACCTCCGTACCCGTGAGTTTTTCAAGCAAAGCAGCTTTGTCATCCGCCTTTGCACGAAGAAAGTTCGCAAACGAGTTTTGTGCTAAAATAACGGTACGCGTAAACTGGTCGTAGGTCAAACCTATGGCTTGCTCGATGCGCTGTTGCACCTCGCCTTTGTCAACCACCTCTTTATGAGGAGCGAGTTGGTGCAGCGTGCGTTCGGGTGTCTTGTAGTTTCCCGTCTTTGTGATGCGAGTAGTCCAAGTGGCCTCATAGCGTTCGCCATTGTTGGTGCTAAAAGTCACGCAAACATAACCTTGCTTTTGTCCACGACGCAGAATGCTTGCTGTATTTTTAGGTTGCACCTGTTGTGCTTTATCTTCAACAAGCTTCATCTCTTCGCTCTTAATGGTCTCAATATTTTCAAAGCGCGGTGCTTTGTTGTAGAGAGCCAAGCAGATAGCATCGAGAATGGTAGACTTGCCCGACCCCATATCGCCCGTAATGGCAAAGAGTCCGGCTGAACGCAAGGGTTCCTCTGTAAAGTCTATGGTTTGTTCCCCCTCAATCGATGTAAGATTGCAAAGGGTTATTTTTTCTATCTTCACCTTTTATGAATTTTCAATGTGTTGGCTTTTGGTTGGCTTTGTTGAAGCGTTCTATCAATTCGGCAGGCATTGGCGCATTAAAGCGAGCTTGAAACACGCGTTGTGCCAATTCAAGCGGTGTGGTATTTGCCAAACTATCGGCAGCAATAACTGAAAGTTCAGCATCGGCTTTCTCCGATTGTGGACGCACACGTGTAATGCGACAAAAGTGTACGGCACGATCTTCCAAAGCTTGCATCACATCGTGCATCAATGTGGGTTCGGGCTGCTTTTCTTCAATGCTTATTTCAAGATAAGGCCAAGTATCGCCATTATCATCCTTTTTGCGTTTCGGGAGTTGTGCTATTTCATCGAATGCCTGCTTCACACTTGCAGCTTTGCCATGGGCTGGAATCGTGATGAGATGACGTAGAGGGTTATAAGATATTTGTTCCACCTCAACTTCTCCCGTAGCATCCATGTCCACCCAATTAACACCATGTTGGTAGTTTCTTTCGGTAAACGACATGGGCAATGCGCTTCCTGCATACCATGCACAATGACCATCCTTCACCTGCTGTGCTTTGTGAATATGCCCCAAGGCAGTGTAACTCACGTTATTACCCACAACGTTAACATCCACACAATCTTGTCCCCCCACCACAAGCCGTTCAGAGTGTTCGTCCTGACAGATGTCGGCTCCAGCAGCATAAAAATGTGCAGCTACAATAACAGGTAATTTTTTAAAAGACGATTTGCGCACCTTTTGTTGCAGTTGCGTAAAAAAGAAGTTCAAGCCTTGTTCAGGCGACATGCCTGCAGGATAGTCTCCACTACGCAAATAAGGCAGTGCCACACAAGTGCAAGCTGCTTGTCCTGTTTGTCGATCTGCCAAAGGCAAGAGATAGTAGTTAAAGTCTGGTTCACCGTTAGGTAAATAATGTACGGTGCCACGCACATACACATTGTGTGTTTTCAGCAATGCAGCAGGTGCTTCAAGTCGTCCTGCCGAATCATGGTTACCTGCAGTGATAACCACCTGTAGTCCAGGCACAGCAAGTGTAGCGCGTAATAAAAAGTCATAAAGTAATTCTTCTGCGGCAGCCGAAGGGTTGGCAGAGTCAAAAACATCGCCCGAAATAATCATGGCGTCGGGCTGGCGCTCTTTAAGCACGTTGAGCAACCATGCCAAAAAATGGCGGTGCTCAAGCAAACGGTTATGACCATGAAAGGTGTTGCCCAAGTGCCAGTCGGCAGTATGCAGTATCTTCATTTTCGTATTTGTGTGCGCTTAGTTTATTTTCACGAAGCAAAGTTAGTGCAAGGCGAGTGCAGTGCAAAGAAAAAAACGAGTTTTTTCTTTTGCATTGCCGAGCCGAAGCCTAACTTCGCGAAGCAAAGTTAGTGCAAGGCGAGCACAATGCAAAATAAAAAGCCAAGGGATTTTTATTTTTATTGCCGAGCCGAAGCCTAACTTGGCGAAGCAAAGTAGTGGAAGGCGAGTGCAACACGACCAGAGAAATTGTTATTAGTTGATTATCAGTACTATACGCTCTAAACGATAGAAAAGTGGCAATATAGGTTCTATTTTGATACGGAATGGACGATCTTAATGTATTTAACTTTCATCTACATCAAAAAGTTCATATATCAAGAAGAAAGCCTGTCGGTAATGAAAAATTTTCACTACCGACAGGCTTGTCTGTATTTTATCTATAAAGTTATCTCCATAGAGGCTCCGAAATCCAATTTTCAGGGAAT
>OIXW01000159.1_pt1 | contig 19502 bp, 12 predicted proteins | sample 1587951 | NCBI WGS metagenome assembly OIXW01 (sample SAMN03283239) | human gut metagenome | biome: human-associated habitat; material: feces | host: Homo sapiens | place: Peru | collected 2012
CACGCGGACGTCAGTCCGTGGGCTTCAGCCGCGCAGCGGCCTTATGTTCTTATGTCCTTATGTTCTTTTGTTTTCCGCGTTAGCGGCTGCCAAGTAACGCTAAGGCGTCAGCACATAAGTAAGCATATTAGCCCATTAGCATATTGACATATTACCGCATTAGCACATACCGCGTCAGCGAATGTCAATCATATAGCTACTGCCTCCCGGGCGGCGGCACAACACAACCTGTGGCTGTATTTGCGAACGTATCTGCTCGGTGTGGCTTATCACGCCCACCTTGCGGCCCTGGGTGTTCTCGAGGTTGGAGAGCGCAAGCATCACAAGGTCGAGTGACTCGCGGTCGAGATTGCCAAAACCCTCGTCGATGAAGAGCGAACCTATCACCAAACCCGAACCCGACAACGAGGCAAGCCCCAAGGCAAGGGCTAACGACACCACAAAGGTTTCGCCACCCGAGAGGGAGGTGACATAGCGGTGCTCGTCGAACATGTCGTGGTCGATTATCTCGAGCGTAAGGGTGCCGGGTATGTTGCGCAACTCATAGCGGGGCGAGAGTTGCTGCAAGTGGCGGTTGGCATGGGCCACAAGGTAGCCAAAGGTGTAGCTCTGGGCCATGGTGCGGAACTTTTTGCCATCGGCCGAACCAAACATGGCGTTGAGCCTTGCCCACTCGCGTGCATCGGTCTGGGCGGCATCAAGACGCTGCTGCATGGCCTCGGCACGCTCACTGCTGTCGCGGTGCGCCAACAAGCGGGCGTTCACCTCAGAGAGCTGGGCGGCAAGGTCGGCCAAGCGCTTGCGGGCGTCGTCGAGCGTCAGCTCGAGCGTGTGCTGCAAGGCGGCATAGTAGGCACGGCTGCCATCGGCGGGCTGCTCTGCCTCAGCCTCATCGGCGGCAGAGGCAAGGGGCACGGTGGCCGGACGGGCGGCATCGCCTTGCAAAGCTTGCAGGGCTTTGCGGGCCTGTTGCAGGTTGTTGTCGGCCACGAGGCGGGCATTGCTCAAGGTGCTGAGCTGCTGGCGCAGGGCTTTCCAGTCGGTGGTGTCGGTGAATATGCTGTCGAGCTCGGCAAACTGCACCGGCGAGTGGGTGCCGTTAAAGCGCAGTATCATGAGGTCGAGCTCCTGCTGCTGCTTTTGCTGCTCAGCCTGGCTGTCGAGGCGCGTCTTCAGCAAATTGTCGCGGTGTCCCTCGAGCTGGCGCAAGGTGCCTTTCACCTCTTCGCAAGCCTTGCGCACGCTACCCTCGGCGGCACGTGTGGCAGCTATTTCGGCCTCAAGCGCCTCGGCCACCTTTTGGGGCGTGGTGTCGGGCATGAGGCGGCGCAGTTCCTCGTCCTTTTCGCCCAGCGCCTCGCGTGTGGCATCGCGGCTCTCGCGACATGCCGCCACATGGCGCTGCTCTTCGGCCACATTGGCCTCAGCATTCTTTATCTCCTCATGCAACAACGTTTGCTGGCGCTCAGCCTCGTCGAGCATCTTGCACGTGTTGTTCCAGTCGGCATGCAGATTGGTCAAGCGCAGACGCAGCCCGTCGGAATTGTTCTTCCACTCTGCAAACCAGCCCGAGAGGGTTATCATCTCGTCGAGGTCGGTGTACAGTTCGGAGCAGGCGCGGTCTGACTCGTTGATGACTTGCTGCAACTCCTCGGCCGATGCGGAGGCTATGCGGGCGGCCGTGCGCACATTGTCGAGATAGGTTTGGTTCGTCTCCATCTCGGCTTTGAGCACGTCAATCTCCTCGTTCAGACGGTTGATGTGGCCTTGATGGAAGTTGTAAGCCTCCAGTTCCTTGTCGGCCTCGTCGGCAGCGCGCGTGGTGTTGTCGATGAGCAGTTGTATCATCATGCGGCGTGCGTCGCGGTTGACGGTGGCCGAGCAGTCGGCAAACGAGTTGTCGAGGTAGGCGCACTGCTGCCACTCCTCTACATCGGCCTGCTGGCGGCGCTTGAGGTCGTCGAGTGCACGGCCGTCGGCCTCGATGCGTGCGGCATCGGCGGCTATCTCCTCACGCATGGCGGCCAGGCGCTCACGCTTGAGCAGGAGGTCTTGCTGCAGGTCGGCATACTCCTTGGCCATGCTGCTGAGCAGTTCGCCCAGCTCGCGCTCGGTTTCGGTGTGGTAGGGGTGGTGTGTGGCACCGCACACGGGGCAGGCGGTACCCTCCTTGAGCTGTTTGCGCAGCTGCACAATGTTTTGCGACTGGCTCAGGGTGTAGGTGGTGGCTATGCGCGAGAAAGCCTCCTCTGCCACCTTTACCTCCACCTCCATGCGGGCGGCGGTAGTTTGCTTTTGTGCCAGTTCGGTCTCTTCGCGGCGCTGGGTGGCCGTCTTTTCAGAGATGCGGGCATACCCATCGCTGATGTGCTGCCACAGCATGGCGGCACGCTCAAGTGCGGTAAGTCGGCTGCGGTTGTCGGCCGCGGTCTTTTGCAGTTTGGCCGAGTCGTGTCCCTGGTTGGTTTGGCGGTGAATGAGCAGTTCGCTCTTCAGGGCATTGAGGCGTGCCTGCTTGTTGTGCTGCTCTTGCTCTGCCTTTTCGCCTTGTGCGCGCAGCTCGGTCTGGCGTTTGCGCAGCTCGGTCTGCTTGTTGTGGCTCTCCACATTGCGGCGTGTCTCATCGCCGAGTGTGGGGAGCTTGTTCATGATAAGGTCGAACTTGTCGAACATCTGGCGGTGTGCCTCGAGCGACTGCTTGTGCAGCTGGTGGCGCTTGATGGTGTCGGCCACCTTGGCCTGCTCCTCTTGCTTGGCCTGCAGGGTGGCCTGGCGCTTGCCACAGGTTTGGGTGGCAGCCACAAGTTGCTCGTCCAAGCGCTTGAGTTGCTCGTTGGCCACCTTTATCTCGCCCGTCAGGGCATAGCCGCGGTTGATGGCGGGGCGGCGCTCGTCGAGCCGCTTTTCGGCATCGGCAGTGCGCTCGCACGCCACATCGAGCTGCTGGCTCAGTTTGTCGAGTTGCTGGCGGGCCTCGTTAAGCGCCTGCGCATTGGCAGCCTCGTCGGCCTTGATGTGCTCTACGTCGGCACGGCGCATCTTGATGGCCTGGTAGAGTGGCTGCATGTCGAGCACGGCATCGTAGCGCTGCAGGCGCATTTCGTCGGCACGTGCCTTTACACAGGCTTTGGTGGCTGTGTCATAAGCCTCCTCGCACTGGGCCACATGTGCCGACGCTTGGTCGAAACGGGCTATCCACTCCAGCTGCCGTTCGGTGCGCTGCGCCTCGTCGGCGGCATTTTGGTGTTGTGCCTCGAGCAGGCGGGCGCGTTCTTGCTGCTCGGCCAGCAGGTGGGCGTCGAGGCGAGTGTGGAGCAAACCTTGCATCTCGCTCTGCAGGGCGGCCACATTGGCCTCGGCCTGTTGTGCCAGACGGAATATGCGCTCACTCACGGTGCTGTACACCTCGGTGCCGGTTAACTTTTCGAGCAGGGCTGCCTTGTCGGCCTGTTTGGCGCGCAGAAAGTTGGCAAAGGAGTTCTGTGCCAGTATCACGGTGCGTGTAAACTGCTCGTAGGTTAGCCCTACGACCTCGTCGATGCAGGCTTGCAGCTGTGCCTTGTCCACCACCTGATGTTCGGGGGCGAGTTGTGTGAGCTGGCGTTCGGGCGAGGCTATGGTGCCGCTGCGCTTTACACGCACGCTCCACGTGGCCTCGTAGGTGTGGCCCTTGGTGGTGGTGAAGGTCACGCTCACCCAGCCCTGCTTTTGTCCACGGCGCAATATGCTGGCCGTATTGGTGGCCTGCACCTGCTGTGCCTTGTCGGTGACGAGCTTGAGGTCGTCGGCCGGTATGCGCTCCACGTTGTCGAAACGGGGCGCACGGTTGTAAAGTGCCAGACAGATGGCGTCGAGTATGGTGCTCTTGCCCGAGCCTACATCGCCTGTTATGGCAAAGAGGCCGGCCGAGCGCAGGGGTTCTTCGGTAAAATCGATGGTTTGTTCTCCCTCAATCGATGTCAGATTGCAGAGAGTTATCTTGTCTATCTTCACAAGTGTGAGAGTTTAGTAAAGTTCGGTGGTATAAAAAGGTGGGACTGTGGCCCCATGAGACTATGCCTGTGGTGCGCCCTCGTGGCAGGCTTGTTCAAAACGCGTCACCAGGGGGTCGGGCATAGGCTCGTTGTAGCGCGACTCGAAGTAGCGGCGGGCCAGGTCGAGCGGCTGCATGGTGGTGAGGGCGTCGGCCGAGGGGGCATCTTGCTTGTCGGCCTTGGCGGCGGTGGTGGCGGGCATCACGCGCTGTATGCGGCAAAAGTGCACGGCACGGTCGGCCAGGGCCTCCATCACGTCGTGCATGAGTGATGGTTCGGGCTGCTTTTCCTCAATGTGCAACTCAAGGTAGGGCCACGCCTCGCCCATGTCGCCCTTGGCGCGCTTGGGCAGTGCGGCTATTTGCTCCATGGCCTCGGCAGCACTCACGGCGCGTGCTTTGGCCGGTATGGTGATAAGGCGGCGCAGCGGTTCATACTTTATGCGCTCTACCACGGCCTCGCCCTGGTGGTCAATCTCTACCCACTGCACACCATGGCTGTAGCCTGTCTCGGCAAACGACATGGGCAAGGCGCTGCCTGCATACCATGCCTTGCCACTCTTGCCCACGGGTTGCGCCTTATGTATGTGCCCTAAGGCGGTGTAGCTCACATTGCTGCCCACCACTTCGGCGTTGACACAATCCTGTCCGCCCACCACGAGGCGCTCTGAGTGGCCGCTCTGGCACACCTCGGCGCCGGCGGCATAGAAGTGGGCACCCACTACAATGGGCAGACCCTTGAACTCTGACTGGCGCAAGTGCTTGTGCAGCTCGCCAAACACATAACGCAGCCCTTGCTCGGGAGTCATGCCCATGGGGTAGTCGGCACTGCGCAGATAGGGCACAGCCATGCACACACAGGCTGCCTGGCCTGTGGCGCGCTCGGCAAGGGGGAGCAGGTAATAGTCGAAGTCGGGCTCGCCCTGCGGGGTGTAGTGCATGGTGCCGCGCACGTATATGTTGTGTGTTTTGAGCAGTGGTGCGGGGGCCTCGAGGCGTCCGGCTGAGTCGTGGTTGCCAGCGGTCATCACCACCTGCAGGCCCGGCACGGTGAGTGTGGCACGCAGCAAGAAGTCGTAGAGCAGTTCCTCGGCCGCGGCAGAGGGGTTTGGCGAGTCGAACACGTCGCCCGTAATGAGTAGCGCGTCGGGCTGTCGCTCCTTGAGCACACCGAGCAGCCATCTGAGGAAATGCTTGTGTTCATTGAGCCGGCTGTGGGCGTGAAAGGTGTTGCCCAGGTGCCAGTCGGCTGTATGCAGTATCTTCATTGTGCAATGTTGTTATTTATTGGTGAGCAAAGGTACTGCAAAGTAACAGAAAACAGAAGAAATGACAGGAAAAATGTGTCGTGCGCTTTCGCTCGCGAATGTGCCGGTGTGCAGATACGAAGATGTGCAGATTATAGTAGCGTTTTGTGCTTGCGTTTTGTGGTAGCGGTACCTTTACCATACTACAAAAGCTTTACTTGCAGAGTATCCTACATCTTACACTAACACGCTACAACTTGTTGACTATCAATACTTTACTCAGTGTAGGATACTACCAAATCCACCTACACGCAACCTACACACCCCACATACTGCCACACAGCACAAGCACGGGAGGGCGATATCACGGCATAGGGGAACAGAAAAGTCTGTTGCTCCAACAGATTTCTCTACGTCCCTATGGTGTAAACCCAGCCGCATACGTCCAAATCGGCTGCATGGCTGCGGGGTGTGATGTGTAAGATGTATGCAGGGGCGTGTATGATGCTTTGAAATCATCTTACACTCTCGGAACCATTGTATATCAACTTGTTACGCACGAAAAGTGTAAGATGGCAGTAAAAGTACATACACTCGTTTATAGGTAGGCTGACGGGGAGGAAACAAATATTTGTGTACAAGTTGAAAGTGACGAGGCCGGGAAAATGTGGTGCTCAATGAGATCTACCGCTAACGCGGAGGGCATAAGAACAAAAGGCCGTTGCATGGCTTGGCAACCGCTAACGCGGGAAACAGAAGAACATAAGGACATAAGAACAGAAGATAACGTTCGTGTTAGCCGCTTACCGCGGGAACATAAGAACAGAAGTTTACATAAGATACATATAAGGCCGCTGCGCGGCTGACGGCCACGGACTAACGTCCGCGTGACCCAAGAAACATATAAAAACTGCAGTAGTCCCATTTAAAGCTGAAAAGATGATAGATTATTCAGAGTATTATGAGTAAAAAAGGAGAGTGGTGACCACTCTCCTTTTTCATCATTCGCGTGTAGATCTTTCCAAGGTTAATTCTGTACCAACAGACGTTCTCAATGGATATTTCTTTTCATAGTTAGCAAAGCGAAAATCGCTTTCTACCAACTTTAGTGTCATCGAATTATTCGTATATGCGGTAATCTCAAATTTATAACTAAAGTCACTATCTACCCAAAAATACCATGCTTCATGGTCTACTTTATTTTCAATAAAGACCTGACTATTCTTAGATGGAAGATAAGGACGTAAATCGCAAGTAATATTTAATTGTGAGCGATATACCTTTTGATAGTTCGATTCTTCTGTAGCGAATTTCGATATGCCTATTTTCCCGATATGAATTCGATTGGCAGATGTGGACTCAATACCCAAAAGTCCACATTGTTCTTTCAGTGTCTTGTCATTAACATTTTCAAAAAAATAATATGGACCGACATATTCTCCATCCCGTTGCGTCCAACCACAGCTTTGCCTATCATTCAACACCAAAACAATTCCATCCCAATTTTGTGAGGTGGATTTTGTTACATACCAAGTTCCTTTAATGTCGGAAATATCAATTGTAAGATTATTCTTAACCTGTTCTTCATTATCATCATTAGATGAAGAACAGCCGACCAGTAAAACTGAAATCAAGAAGAATACTCAGTAATTGAGTGTCATTACTGCTGATTGGTGTTTTTTATATTTCATCAAGTTGCTGGTTGGCATGTTTGTTCGTATTTATACGGTCATTATAATCTATGTGTAAATTGTAGTTATATGGAGCACGGATCCAAGATTCTTCATCCTGTGTTATGAAAAGGTCGATTGAACCATTTATTTCTCCTTCATCATTTGCAGAAATGAATGAAACAGATTCCTTTCCGTCCTTTGTGTACATATCTTCAGAGTCAGAACCATATTTTTGAGACAGCAGATTTTTGACTTTAGAATACTCTTGCTCTGCTATATCTTCGGAAACACCGCTGACCACAGCTTTTGTCCTATAGACTATCTTTGTGTTGGTATCATAGTAAACATAGATGTCTACTTTATTTCCGACAAAAGTGCCCTTGAATGCTCTTGTTCCATTAGAAATAGATGCGCTGGCAACTTTGTTATAAGTACAACCTTTCGCAACCAGTTTCGCTTGAAATTGTGCGATTGTACCAGTAAGAGGAATACCCATAAATTTGATATGGGCATTGGATTGTGCGAATGATGCTATTGCAAAAATCATGCAACATAAGGTAAATAGAAGTTTTTTCATACTTGACTGATTTTGGTATTATGTTGCAAAAGTAATAAAAATCAGCTAATGTTGTTATGTAATAGGTAAAAATTCAGATTTGGGTTACTCTTATTGCAAATCTGCTTTTAATGATCATACTGAAACGCATTAAACGCTCATGGAGTTTTTCTGGGTTGGCAGCTATGGTAAGAATTATGCTCATGTACTATGTGAACTGCTATACTTTCCTTGAAAAACATAAGGGCTGACGCCGTAGCGTGGCTTGGCAGCCGCTAACGCGGGAAACAGAAGAACAGAAGAACATAAGGACATAAGGGCTGACGCCGTAGTGCTACTATTTAGTAATACTACGGCGTCAGCCCTTATGTTCTTGAGGCCACGCGGACGTCAGTCCGTGGTCTTCAGCCGCGCAGCGGCCTTATGTTCTTATGTCCTTATGTTCTTCTGTTTACCGCGTTAGCGGCTGCCAAGCAACGCTACGGCGTCAGCCCTTATGTCTCTTGAGGCCACCCGGACGTTAGTCCGTGGCCGTCAGCCGCGCAGCGGCCTTATATGTATCTTATGAAAACTTGTGTTCTTATGTTCCCGCGGTAAGCGGCTAACACAAACGTTATCTTATGTTCTTATGTTTACCGCGTTAGCGCTCAATATCCGTAGCTCACACTCGCCACAGCGCCCGAGGCCACATGGTAGTTGCACAAAGTCACGTTGTTGGCATGTACACCATACTCAAAGGTGGTGGTGGTAGCAGCCGTAGGCACTGCGGCATCGGGATACTCGTAGGTAATGCTCTGCGGCAACATGGTGGGTGCCTTGCCAAGCAAACCGGCATAGTAGAGGTGTTCAAAGCCGTCGATGCCCATTTCCTTGCTCACGGTGGGCGGCATGTGACCATTCACATTTTGCTGCGCCGACTGCGTAAAGGTGAGCAACACACGGCGGCTGTCGGTGCCATTGTACACAATCTGCTGCAGCGCACCCGCCGGGGTGTAGCTGATGGTGGCCGACGACCTGTACTCTGTCAGCTCGCCCAACGAACTCTCGAAGATGGTGCGTGTCCACGACACCATGCGGCCGTCGCTGTTGTACTGAAAGTGGTACACGTTGCGGTTTACCGTCATCTGGCCCACAAGGCCCTGCATGTTGAGTTGCAAACCGACGCGCTCGCCACTTGTGTTGGTCATTTTCACCGATGTGGGACCGTAGCTGAGGGTGCTGGTGTAGCTGAAGGTGCGGTCGGTGTCGGCACTTGGTTTGCGCAGTGTGCCTGCGGCCTGGGTCAGACGGCCGTCGTTGTAGGTGAATGTCCAGTCGTAACCACTCTCAATGCTTCCCAGGCGGCTGATGCTGCGCACGGCCTTGCCCGTGCTGGCGGGCAGGTTGGGGCGCATGGGCGCGGGGTCGTCGTTGCTGCAGGCGGTAAATGTGCCGAGAGCCAGGGTGGCGGTAAGTATGGAAGTAAGGGGGTGTTTCAGTATCATGATAGTTGTTATATATAGGTATATTAAGTGCGCACAAACTTAGGCAATTTTGCCGACATAGCGCGCTCCGCCTTGACACAAATTGCCGGCGGTTGTCAAACTTTTTGCAAACTGTAGCGAACGTGTGCACACTGCCGTGCCCACTTGCTGCCCTCTCACTCATACTCCTTGGCCTGACACTCGCCGCGCAACACAGCCAGCGCATTGAGCGCAAGGGCCTCCATCTCGTCCTCACCGGGAAACACGTGCACCGGTGCCAGATAGCTTACACGCTGCTTGATGCCCTCGGTGATGTAGGCCGAATGGGCCATGCCGCCAGTGAGCAGAATGGCGTCTACCCGGCCGCAAAGCACGGCACCCTCGGCAGCTATCTGCTTGGCGGTGTGGAATATCATGGCGTTGATGAGCAAGCGGGCATGCTCGTTGCCCTGCTCTATCATCTGCATTATTTGCAATATGTCGGTTGTGCCAAGGTGCGCCATCAGTCCGGCCTGTCCGGCCACACGCTTTTTGAGCTGCTCCTCGGTGTAGCGCCCGCTGTAGCACAGGTGTATGAGGTCGGCAGCGGGCAGTGTGCCGGCTCTTTCGGGTGAGAGCGGCCCCTCGCCGTCGAGGGCATTGTTGGCATCGATGGCGCGCCCGTGCTCATGCGCCGCCACGGATATGCCTCCACCCAGATGGCAGACAATGAGGTTGAGGTCGCTGTAGCTGCAACCCACCTGGCGCGCATAGCGGCGGGCAATGGCGCGCTGGTTGAGCGCATGCCAAATGGCCAGACGCGGCATGAGCGGCGAACCGCTCACCCGTGCCTCGGGCACGAGTTCGTCCACCGTCACGGGGTCGGCTATGTAAGCCTGGCACCCGCCACCCTGCTCCTTGGCCAGTTCGTAGGCCAGTATGCAGCCCAAATTGCAGGCGTGCTTGCGCAGGGCATAGTAGGTTTCAAAGCACATTTTACGGTTGACGCGGTACACACCGCCGGGAATGGGCTTAATCAGTCCGCCCCGGCCTATAATGGCGTCGAAGCGCAAAGGTATGTTGTTCTGCGCCAGCCAGTCGGTCACGAGTTGGCGGCGGAAGTCGTGCTGGTCAATTATTTGGGCGTAGGCAGCCAGCTCGTCGGGGGTGTGGCGTATGGTGCTCACGCAGAGGGGGCGCTCGTCTTCATAGACGGCCACCTTGGTGGAGGTGGAGCCGGGGTTGATTACAAGTATATGGTATGGAGGCATGGGGTTTTTATGAGAGATGCGCGGGGCGGCAGTTGTCATAGTTCTAATTAAGGCTCATGGCGGCAAGGGCAAGACTGTGGTATTTTGCCTCGAGCGAGTCGCCGCGCGAGGGCAGCACCACAGGGGCCGTGGTGCCCTGCAATGTGCCGGCCACCCGGGCCGAGGCAAACAATGGCAGGGCCTTGTACATCAGGTTGCCAGCCTCGATGTCGGGCAATATCACGGCATCGGCCTCACCACCCACGGGTGAGGTTATGCCCTTTACGGCAAGGGCCACAGGGTCGCACGCGGTGCGCAGGTCGAGCGGACCGTCAACTATCACACGCCCCCACTCGCCACGGGCGGCACGGCTGCAAATGTCGCCATAGCCCATGGTGTGCGGAAACTTGTCGCTCACCGTTTCGGCACAGTGCACCAGGGCTATGCGCGGCTCGTCTATGCCAAAGGCGTGGAGCATCTGCGCCATGTAGCCCACTTGGGCCATGCGCTGCGCCTGGGTGGGATAAGGTATGACGGCGGCGTCGCTGAAAAACAGCAGTTTGTGATAGCTTGGCATCTGCGCCACGGCTATATGGGTGAGCACCTCGCCACGCGGCAGTATGCCCCACTCCTTGTTGAGCACGGCGCGCAGCAGTGTGTCGGTGTGCAGCAGTCCCTTCATCAGCAGGTCGGCCTGGCCCTGGCGCACCATGGTCACCGCCAACTCGGCTGCCTCTATCTGCGAGCCGGCCTCGATGTAGCTCACACGGCCGCCCTGCCATGCACTGACGCAAGGCTGCTGCCTTACTGCCGCACAATCGCCCACAAACAGGACCTCGACAAATCCGGCCTCAACCGCACGCATCACGGCACCGGCCGTGGAGGCATCGCTGCCACACACCACAGCCAAACGGCACACGCGGCGCAAACCGGCCAGGTGGGCTGTCATGTCATCAAAAGTTCGGATAGGTTGCATTGATCAGTAAAAGTGTTAACACGATGCTTTTCATCGTTAAGTAGGTGTTCAAAATTATTTTTACATTGAAAGTGCATTATCGGGGCGCAGATGTTTCCTTCGGGTGAGGGAGCATAGCGGGCTATGTGACCGAGGCCGAAGGGAACAGATGCGCCTCGAGAATGTGCTTTCAATGTGAAAATGGCACCTACTGATTGTATAAAATAATTTTGAACACCTACTTATGGTGCTTGCTAAGCGCAAAACTACAAATAAAGCGGCAAATATTGCACACTTGACCGCCTAATATGCAACATTCGGCACACTTTTGCGGCGTTTTGCGGGGACTGTAACGCGCATTCGACAAAAAATTGCTACTTTTGCCCTACCAAAACCACGAGCCCCCGTAGTTCAATGGATAGAACACCGCTCTCCTAAAGCAGTGATCTGAGTTCGATTCTCAGCGGGGGTACTGTGTAAAGGGTGGTTCTAAAAATTCTGTTTTTAGAGTTCTGCTATTCTGAAATGTGATTTGCACGCTCTCGAAAGTGCCTTTTTGAAAGTATGTTCGCTCACATAGCCCGCTATGCTCCCTTACATACTTTCAAAAATACACTTCCGATAGCGCACAAATCCCTATTTCAGAATTATTAGAACCACCCTAAAGCGGTCCGCCGCAATGCAGATGTGCAAATGTAAAGATGTGCCGACAGGCCGATAATATATACCTTATATTGTCAGCACGCCAGGCCGCTCTGCATTTGCACATTTGCGCATATATATATATAATATTCCACCCCTGCACATACCCCTACCCCATGGCTGAGACTCTTACACCGATGATGAAGCAGTTCTATGAACTGAAGGCCAAAAACCCCGACGCCATACTGCTATTCCGCTGCGGCGACTTTTACGAAACCTACGACAACGATGCCCAAACCGCCTCGAAGGTGCTGGGCATCACCCTGACACGCCGCAACAACAAGGGGCAGGCGGCAAGCACCGAGATGGCCGGCTTTCCCTACCACGCACTCGACACCTACCTGCCCAGACTCATACGTGCAGGCTACCGCGTGGCCATCTGCGACCAGCTTGAGGACCCCAAACTGGCCAAAAAGCTTGTCAAACGCGGCATTACCGAGCTTGTAACACCCGGTGTGGCCATGGCCGACAATGTGCTCAACGCCCGCGAGAACAACTTTCTGGCTGCCGTACACTTTGGCGCACAGGCCGTGGGCATATCGCTGCTCGACATATCGACGGGCGAGTTCCTCGTGGCCGAAGGCACCACCGAGTACATTGACAAACTGCTGGCTGGCTTTGCACCGAAGGAGGTGCTCGTGCAGCACGGACTGAAGGGGCGCTTCGAGGGGCTGTACGGCCAAAAGTACTTCGTGTTCGACCTCGACGACTGGGCCTTCACCACACAAACGGCTAACGAAAAACTCACGCGCCACTTCCAGGTGCGCAACCTCAAGGGCTTTGGGGTAGACCACCTGAAGGACGGCGTGGTGGCCGCCGGCGCCATCATGTGCTACCTCGAAATAACGCAACACAAGCACACTTCGCACATCACCACCCTGCGCCGCATCGAGGAGGACGGCTACGTAAGGCTCGACCGCTTTACCACACGCAACCTCGAGCTGGTAGCCCCCATGGCCGAAGGCGGCACACCGCTGCTCGCCGTTATCGACCGCACCCTCACCCCCATGGGCGCCCGCATGCTGCGACGCTGGCTGGTGTTCCCACTACGCTCGGTGCAGGCCATCGTGGCGCGGCAGGACGGTGTGGAGCACTTCTTCAAGCACCCCGACTTTCGCGAGCTGTGCGAGATGGAACTGCCCAAAATAGGCGACATGGAGCGCATAGTGAGCAAGGTGGCAGTGGCGCGCGCCAATCCGCGTGAACTGCAGCAACTGCGCTGCGCACTCGAAAGCACCGCCACGCTCAAGTATGCCTGCGACCACGCCGACGGCTGCCAGGCCATAGCACAGGTGGGCAGCCAGCTCAACCCCCTGGCCCCACTGCGCGACCACATCAAGGCCACGCTGTGCCCCGACCCGCCAGTGCTCGTCAACAAGGGCGGCGTGATAGCTGCCGGCGTGAGTGCCGAACTGGACGAACTGCGCCACATACAAACATCGAGCAAGGAGTTTCTGCTGCAAATACAGCAGCGCGAGAGCGACGCCACCGGCATACCGAGCCTCAAGATTGGGTTCAACAACGTGTTTGGCTACTACATCGAGGTGCGCAACACCTACAAGGACAAAGTGCCACAAGAGTGGGTGCGCAAGCAAACTCTGGCTCAGGCCGAACGCTACATCACACAGGAGCTGAAGGAACTTGAGGACAAAATACTGGGTGCCGAGGACCGCATACTCGACCTCGAGGCACGCCTCTACGCCGACCTCGTGGCCGAGGTGTCGCAATACATCACCCCACTGCAGCACACTGCCGCCGCCCTGAGCCACCTCGACTGCCTGCAGAGTCTGGCCGCCGTGGCACGCGAGCGCCACTACGTGCGCCCCGTGGTTGACGACAGCCTCGTCATCGACATACACGAGGGGCGCCACCCCGTAATCGAAACGCTCATGCCGCCGGGCGAGGAGTATGTGTCGAACAGTGTAGAGCTCGACACCAAGGGCCAGCAAATAATCATCGTGACCGGTCCCAACATGGCGGGTAAAAGCGCCCTGCTGCGCCAAACGGCCCTCATCACGCTCCTGGCACAGACGGGTTCCTTTGTGCCCGCCGCATCGGCACACATCGGATTGGTGGACAAGATATTCACGCGTGTGGGTGCAAGCGACAACATTTCGGTGGGCGAGAGCACCTTCATGGTCGAAATGAGCGAGGCGGCCAACATCATGAACAACCTGACGGAGCGCTCGCTTGTGCTGTTCGACGAGCTGGGACGCGGCACATCTACCTACGACGGCATATCCATAGCATGGGCCATAGTGGAGTATATCCACGAAAACGCCAAGGCGCACGCACGCACGCTCTTTGCCACCCACTACCACGAGCTTAACGAAATGGAACGTCTGTTTCCGCGCATCAAAAACTGGAACGTGTCGGTGCGCGAGGTTAACGGCCGCGTGGTGTTTCTGCGCAAGTTGCAACGCGGCGGTTCGGAGCACTCCTTCGGCATACACGTGGCGCGCCTGGCGGGCATGCCGCAAAGCATCGTCAACCGCGCCACACAGATACTTGCCGACCTTGAGGAGGCCGGAGCCAAGGCTGGCTCGAAGGTGCCAAAGGCCGAAAGCCGCACACAGCAGCAGGAGGGCATGCAGCTCAGCTTTTTCCAACTCGACGACCCCGTGCTGGGCCAGATACGCGACGAGTTGTTGGGCCTCGACGTCAACAACCTCACACCGCTCGAAGCACTCAACAAACTGAACGACATCAAACGCATACTAAAGGGCTGACAACACGCTGCACAGAAACGCTACCACCAAACGCAAGCACCAAACGCAAGCACTAATGGGGGCGACGCGTCTCGCGTCGGGCATCAAGGCAAAGGTTCACAGGCAAGCATGTAATTAGTGCTGCCTGTGAACCTTTATTTAGTGTATGAGCATTGCATTTTCCCGACGCGGGACGCGTCGCCCCCATTAGTGCTTGCGTTTGGCGCTTGCGTTTAGTGCTTGAGGCCGTTAGCATATTGACGTTTTACCATTTACACATTAGCACATTCGCACATTATTTCGTAAATTTGCCGCAATATCCATTATAACGCTCAATCACACACATACTCAGCGCATGAAAGAGTTTTTCCGCGTCATGCGGCACTTCGTCACTCCATACAAGGGCTACCTCGCTGGCTCACTCGTGTTCAACCTGCTGTCGGCAATACTGAACGTGTTCTCATTCGTATCCATCATTCCCATGCTGCAAATGCTCTTTGGCATTGACCAGAACCGCTACGAGTTCATACCATGGTCGGCCGCCGGCATGAGCATCAAGGACATTGCCGTAAACAACATGTATTGGTACACCACCGAACTGATGGACCAATATGGCGCCGCCACGGCACTGCTGCTCATTGGTCTGTTCCTGGTGACCGCCACACTGCTCAAAACGGGCTGCTACTTTGCCTCGGTGGCTGTAATGGTGCCGCTGCGCACCGGCATTGTGCGCGACATTCGCACCCATGTGTATCACAAAATCGTGTCGCTGCCGCTGTCCTTTTTCAGCGACGAGCGCAAGGGCGACATCATTGCACGCATGAGCGGCGACGTCAACGAAATAGAGAACTCTATTACCGGTTCGCTCGACATGCTCATCAAAAACCCCATTCTGCTCACTTGCTACTTTGGGGTGCTCATCTACACCTCGTGGCAGCTCACGCTGTTCACCATCATCGTGCTGCCGCTCATGGGCTGGCTCATGGGACGCATCGGGCGCAAACTCAAGCACCAAAGTCTCGACGCACAGAACAAGTGGAGCGATACAATGGCACAGCTCGAGGAGACGCTGGGCGGCATGCGCATTATCAAAGCTTTTACGGCCGAGCACAAAATGACCGCACGCTTTGACCGCTCAACCAACGACTTTCGCGATGCCTCGAACCGCGTGGCCATACGTCAGGCCTCGGCACACCCGGTGAGCGAATTTTTGGGCACGGCACTCATTGTGCTGGTACTGTGGTACGGCGGCACACTCATCTTTTCAGACCACTCGCCCATCGACGCGCCCACGTTCATCTTCTACATGGTCATACTCTACAGCATCATACAGCCCTTGAAGGACTTTTCAAAGGCTTCGTATGCCATACCCAAGGGCATGGCCTCGGTTGAGCGTGTCAACAAAATTCTGAATGCCGAAAATCCCATCAAGGAGGCTGCCGAGCCTGTACACATTGAGGGGTTGAAGGACGAAATAGTGTTCAAAAACGTAAGTTTCTCATACAACGGCACCACCCCCGTGCTGCAAGGGGTAGACCTCAAGGTGCGCCGCGGCGAAACCATCGCCCTTGTGGGCCAGAGCGGCTCGGGCAAGTCGACACTGGTTGACCTGCTGCCACGCTACCACGATGTGACGGGGGGCGAAATTACCATCGACGGCATCAACGTCAAGGCGCTTGCCCTGTCGGACCTGCGACAACTCATTGGCAATGTCAACCAGGAGGCCATTCTGTTTAACGACACCTTCTACAACAACATTACCTTCGGGGTGGAGAATGCCACCATGGAGCAGGTGGTGGAGGCGGCCAAGGTGGCCAATGCGCACGACTTTATAATGGAGAGCGAGCAGGGCTACAACACCAAGGTGGGCGACCGCGGCTGCAAACTGTCAGGCGGACAGCGCCAGCGCATCTCTATTGCACGCGCCGTGCTCAAAAACCCCGACATTCTTATTCTTGACGAGGCCACCTCGGCACTCGACACCGAAAGTGAACGACTGGTGCAGGAGGCGCTCGAAAGGCTGATGAGCACACGCACTACCATAGCCATTGCCCACCGCCTGTCCACTATCAAGAATGCTGACGAGATATGTGTGCTCTACGAAGGACGCATCGTGGAACGCGGCACACACGAGGAGCTGCTGAAACTCGGCGGATACTACAAGAGGCTGAACGACATGCAACAGCTGTAATAAACAACCGCACATGAGGCAAGCAGCTTACGGAACCTACACTTATGGGAAACTTTAACGAACAAAGGCAACAACGCGAAAAGCGCGAGGCGCGCGAACGAAATAGCAGAGATTTGCTGGCCAAATTCTTTTATGATATGGCCAAAACTGCTTTTGCCGTGATGGTAGCAGGCGGCATTATATGCTTGTTTGACGACACCAAAAACGTGCTACTCGTTTCGTGCATTACCATTTTAGGCATCATACAAACCATTGCTTTTGCCTATATTGCATATAAAATCACTAAAAAGGACTGACCATGCCTCTAATCATCACATTTTGCATCACACTTATCCCTACATTCGCTTTTATAGTGTGGCTTAATAGCAACCGGGGCAAGAAGTGGCTTAAGGAAATGTAACACTACCTGCGCACTATGCCCAACAACAATCATAACCCCATACTGCGCCAGGCTATGCGCTTGGTGCTGCTCTATTTAGCACTTGTGCTGGCCGGCACACTGGCCAAACCGCTGTTTGTGTTTGCACAGCCCGCCGCCGTTAGCGGCAGCACGGGCTGGAGCGGCATAGGCCAGGCCATGCTGCACGGCCTGCTGCTCGATGTGGCCACAGCGGGCTACCTCATTGCACCCGTATGGCTGCTGTGCGGCCTGGGGCTGTGGGTGAGGATGCGCGGCTGGCGCGTGGTCTACAAGGTGTGGGCCGCTGTGGTGGGAGCCGCCCTGGCACTGGTGCTGGTGGGCGATGCCTGTCTGTATGGCTTTTGGCACACCAAACTCGACGCCACGGTGTGGAACTATCTGGCACAGCCCGAGGGCGCGCTGCAAAGTGTGAGCATGGGCTACGCCCTGTGCGCCACATTGGCAGTAGTGGCCGTAGCGGTGCTGCTCTACTACCTGCAAGTGCTCACTTTTGTGCCACGCCGCAAGGCCGCACACGCGCCCAACCGCAAGGGGGCCACACGCCGCACACGGGGGTGGTGGACCGCGGCATGGCTTGTGGCCGGTGGACTGATATTTCTGGGCATTCGCGGCGGTGTGGGCAAGGGCACAGCCAATGTGGGCATGGTGTACTTCAGCCCCAACGCTTTTCTTAACCACACGGCGGTCAATCCGGCCTTCAGCCTCATATCGTCCACTCTCAAGGCGGGCGACTACGGGCGGCAGGCTAACTTCTTCAGCCACGACGAGCGCAAACGCATCTACAGCATGCTGGGGTACAACACCGAGAGCCTCGACACCGAGCCGCTGCTCAACACCACACGGCCCAATGTGCTGATTATACTGATGGAGGGCTGCGGCGGCACCTTTGTCAATGCCGTCGACCCCAAGAGCGACCCGCGCATCACGCCTAACCTCAACCGTCTGGCACACGAGGGGGTGGTGTTTACCCAAGCCTATGCCAACTCCTACCGCACCGACCGCGGCACGGTGTGCGCATTGAGCGGTTTTCCATCGTTTCCCGACCTTAGTGTGATGAAGATGCCCTCGCGCTGCGAGCATCTGCCAAGCATTGCCTCATCGCTCAAGGGGGCGGGCTATGCCACTGCCTATCTGTACGGCGGCGATGCCAACTTTACCAACATGAGGGGCTACCTGCAAAGCACTGGCTACGACCGCATTGAGGGCGACGAGAGCTTTCCGGTGGCGGTGCGCCGCACACACAACTGGGGCGTGACCGACGCCATTGCCTTTGACACACTCTACCAGCGCATCATGCGTCTGCCGCAAGGCCGCCCGTGGCACGTCACCTTTCAGACGCTGGCCAGCCACGAGCCTTGGATTGTGCCTTACAACCGCATCAAGGGCGACAAGGTGGCCAATTCCATGGCCTATCTCGACCACTGCATAGGCACCTTTATCAGCCGTCTGCGGCAGTCGGCCCTGTGGCGCAACACGCTGGTGGTGATGCTGCCCGATCATGGGGTGAACTATCCCGAGGGCATCAGCGATGCCGACGAGCGCCGGAGCCACATTCCCATCATCATGGCGGGGGGCGCACTCAAGGGCCCGCGCGTGGTGACGCAAATATGTAATCAAACTGACTTGGCTGCCACATTGCTTGGCCAACTGCAACTACCCCACAAGCAGTTTGGCATGAGCCGCGATGTGCTGAGCCGCACCTATACTCACCCCTCGGCCGTTCACACATGGCAGGAGGGCACTTACTACATGGACAACTCGGGCATTTCGGTGGTTAACCTGCTCACTCAGCCGGCCAGCGTGATGCGCGAGGCGCCCCACGCTTCGCAACAGCGTGTCAATGCGGCCAAGGCTTTGCTGCAAACGGCCTACGACCACTTTAGGGGGTTATGAGGGTTATTGGGTTAGGAGGTTAGGTTAAAGGGTTATTGGGTTAGGAGGTTAGAGGGTTAAAAAGGCACTCTGACTTGCAGGATAGCCTCCTGTTTCTACTTGCACGAGGTTTCTGGCTCACAAAGGCTGCTTTTTACCCCCTCCAAGCCACGCTCGCTCAAATGGGGGCGAGGCGTCCCGCCTCGGGCACAAGCTGTTACGTTGGTGATTGTGAGCGTTCTCCATTTCACCGACGCGGGACGCGTCGCCCCCATTAGAGATTGGGAGCGTCCGGCTCACAAAGGTTACTTTTTAACCTTATAACCTCATAACCCATTAACCTTATAACCTCCCCCTCCCCCAACCCTGCTCACAAGAGTTACTTTATAACCTCATAACCTCTAAACTCATAACCCCCTCCCCCTCATAACCTCATAACCCCTCCCTCCCCC
>OIXW01000162.1_pt1 | contig 19382 bp, 20 predicted proteins | sample 1587951 | NCBI WGS metagenome assembly OIXW01 (sample SAMN03283239) | human gut metagenome | biome: human-associated habitat; material: feces | host: Homo sapiens | place: Peru | collected 2012
GCTATATGATGACGAGATGACGGAATGATAAAAAAAATATCGGATCGAAAGGAACTTCAAAACCTTAAAAAGGCAATGAATCCTCGAATCCAGAATAATTTTTCAAGTTAAACCCTTTAAATGATATTGGAGTATGAAGGCAAATCTTTATTACGACTGCAATGGGGAATCATGGACTATCCTAGATTTTCACAGCAGTATTACTTTCTCAACTGAGAGAGGATTGAAACAGGCGATTAACCGAAAGATTAATCGTGATTTGGAGAACGGGAATCTGAGAAGGCATTTCGGAACCGGCTCTAGAGTGAATGTGAACGTATATTGATTTTTTAATGAAAGGATTTAGATATGAGCAAATTTATTGAAGTGACAACAGGAACAAAAGTATTGATTAATACCAACGAGATAGCTTGCATTGAGCCAACCGAAGATTATAAGGACGGCAAGGAGGTTTGTGTGATTACCCTCATACACACAACAAAGCGTAGTGTTGAGGGGCGCAAATTCATAACGAAAGAAAGTTATGAGGAGGTTAAGCAAATGATTATCGGGACTAAGTAGTATTGTGTTTAACGTTCATATCCGGTAGTTGAAAGGCTACCGGATAAGGTTAACTATAGGAGAAAATATGAAAACATATCAAGTTGAAATCGTTGAAAAAATAGTTTTTCAAGTAAGCGTTGAAGCTGCAAACGAGGCAGAGGCTGAGAATATGGCAAGAGACCAATACGACAAAGGAATATTAGAAGGTAATGGTGAAAAGGAAAGTGTAACATTTGATGTTATTGATGATTAATTAATACGTCTATGAAAAAGTTAAAAGAAAGAAATATCCATCTGCAAGGTGGGTATTTTTTTCGGGCTGCTTCCTCATCGGTCGCAGCCATCGGGTTGAACCATTCAGCTTCACCGGTACAAGAGGTATCTCCGATGGGTTTGTTAGGCGCAAATAGTGGCTATTATAATGTCTATATTCTTGCCTTTATGAGCGTATAAAAAAGTTTCAGTTTATTATTTTTGGTGTAAAAATACAAAAAAGAAACATTACCGTAAAAAGTTTCAACTTAAAGCTGTAACCTGCTAACATCGTGAATAAAATAAAAGTCTTGTCGATGCAATATTAGGTTTATATCTATATAATGCTGTTTTTTATGGCTATGTTTTCGCCGTTTAAACCCTTTCCCTGCTTTCTCTTCCAGGAACAACGTTGGTGATCCTTCCAGAGAAAACAGGGAAACTGCACTAATGCGATGCATACATCACCTTAGAGCAGCTTCGGGAGAGAGGTCGAACCTTCATGTGGGGCTTACCGCCACCACACCCCTTTTCGAAGAAGAGACATATAGGAAGGTCTGTAGGATGGGCAGGGATGCTCCCTTTTCAGCGAAGATGAACCATGCTCATCTCCACCAAGGAGCCATCCTTGGCCATCCTTTCTGACACGCGCCTATGGCTCTCTTCCTACAAGTCTCTTCTTCTCTAGCCCCAATGCAAGTATACTGGCGTATGTTGCATTGCCCAGCTGCCAAACCGAGGTGGCTACTGGGCTTCGGGAGAGAGGTCTTCTTTCCACGGCACAAGTGCAGTGTGGAAAGAACGGAGAGTTTGATGGGGTTTCTTCTGCTTGGTTATATCTATTTATATATTTTGTTATTGTGTTATATTGCTATATGCTTATATATCTATATAGGTATTGCGTTGTTTGTTTATAGTGTTGTTTGTTTATTTCCCTATTGTATGCTTGAAGCATGGAAGTATTGGTTTCTTTATATCTATAGAACTTTTGGGCATATTAGGTATTCTATCTTTAGGAACTGTCATTTCTTTAGACTCCTTATTATGATTTGAATAAGAGTTGTTGCGGTATTCCTATCTTTCATTGAGCTTTCTTACTACCTGTTCTTGATATCCTGGCAGTGTGCTTCCGGTTTACGCTCTTTCTTACCTATATACTTGATGAATGTTTCAGCCAAATCCTATCTCTACATATAGTCTTTCTTCAGGAGTTGGTGGCGGCGTATTGTTTCATGGTTTCAATGTTGACGATTACGACCTTCTTTTGTTGTATCCTTTCTTTTCTAAGGTCTTTTGGCATAGGAATTGGCTAGTGTTGCTCTTTTCGCTCTTACTTTTATCCGCATCTACTGTTTCAAAACCTTTAGTAAAAGTACAGTTCTTTGCTTCAAAGCATTTTTTGATATTTTGTCACCACCATTTTACTTTGCAAAGTTAGCACAGACGGTGTTGGCAAGGGCACGCATCCTGCTTACCTCAATATTTTTTTCAGACTTTTTGGGTGCAGTTGCTCCTTAATCAAAAACTCCCAAAGCCCCAGGGGTGAAAATAATATTGGGTATCTCTTGCCGTGCTCACCTGCTTTCTGTTTGCTTGTCTTTAGCACGTAAAATAAGTAGTAACAATTAAAAAAATACAATTATGAATGCAATGAACAATTTCACTATCTCAGGTTTCGTCGTTAAGGACGCAGAAGTTAAGAACTTTGAAAAGAGCAGCATCGCTCGCTTCGGATTGTCTTTCAAGACATCGGAAAAGAATGGTAACACAGAAGTGGTTAAGTCTGCCATCGTCAATATTGAAACATGGATCAAGAATGATGATGCTGCCACACAGGAACTCCTGAAGAAAGGCTCTCTCATCAAGATTGAAGGATTTTTCAAGGCTGATCCATACACCAAGGATGGTAAGAGCGTTAACCAGTACAGACTTGTAGCTACCAAGATTGAACAGGTGCAGAAGAAGGCCCAGTAAGAGATAACTCCATTTCTCATTTACTCCAATTTAATGAAGGAGCTGGCTATTAATTAGTCAGTTCCTTTTTTCTTCTACCTTTACGGGGAATTTGAAGAGGATAGATTTCATATCTATATGAAGGGTAAGTTGTATGTCTATTGCTCTATTGCATACTTTAAGCATGGGGTGTATTGCTTTCTTTATATCTATATTCTATTTTGGTTCCTTACTTCGACCTTTTTGTATTGCAGTCCAGCAAGGATACGCATGTTAGATGGGTAAAAGATGGGTAAAAATGTAGGAGATAAACACCTATTATCAGCATTCACCTCCTACTCGAGTATATATTAGTTAAATCTAAAAAAATCAATAACCAGGATTCTGGTATTCTGCGCCATTAATAATACCATTTGTAAAGGTTGTTGAAATTGGACGTAGAGCATACTCTGGTTTGAAATACCTAGCTAAGTCAGGATGTGTAGCCTGTAGATATGAATTGTCCTTGAACATACCTGTGCGCTTCAAATCATAGAAGCGGCAGTATTCACCACATAACTCACGACCACGTTCATCCAATACTGTACGAACAGAAGCTGAACCAGTGAGAGGGGTAGCCCCTGCACGTTGGCGAACCTTATTAATATAGCCCATAGCGTTAGACCCACCATTTAGGTAGATATCAGCCTCTGCTGCAATGAGGTAAATCTCAGCCATGCGTATGATGAATGTAGCATTCAAGTTTCCATTACGTTTTTTGTTGGCATTAGCAACATAATAGTTGCTGCTATTATGCTTGTTAAGAGATGGATAGAAGTAGCGGAACATGTTTTCACCTGCGCCACGCTCGGTTATCACATTCTTATTTGCATCATCATATACATCCTTATAATCTACTACTAAGTAGTTGGCTGTAGCTTTCTTATTTACTTCCGCTGCATAATCAGCATCCTGAGGCATCACGATTTTGATGGCCAAGTCGCCTGTATTCAGCTTCTTGCCAACAATGGCATCTTCCTTACCAAAGTTGTTCTTTGAACTTTCGTCCCACTCATAATTCCTGTTTGCGTTCCACTGAGTAGTGAAAGACTTATGGAAACGTGGGTCTAGTGTTCCATCCTGCTGTACATATAGATTGAGCAAATACTGAGTTGGCATGAAGATACCAGCCTGGCTGCCTTCCCATGTTAGACGGCTAGTCTGATTGTCTTCACGAGCACCAAACTTATTGATATTACAGAGGAACTTCTCATTGTTACGGTTCAACTTAAAGTTACCATTACTAGAACCATGTCCATCGCTGCCAGCATACCATCGATGCTTCCATAGAGCCTCTTTATTTTCTTTATTATTTTTCTCAGCAAAAACCTCCTCATACGTAGGATACATGTAAGCACCATATGTAGAGCCACCCGACTCACAGTCAGTTATCAGCTTTTTAGCTGCATCAAGCGCCTCAGGTATATACTCATCCGTAGCATACTCTTTGGTCTGCAGACAAACTTTTGCCAACATTCCAAGTGCAGCTTTTTTGGTAGGCTGTGTAGTAGTTGCGTCATTGCCTTTATCCAGCCATTCCACAGCAAACTCTAAGTCAGGAATGATGATGTCCTTATAAATCGTTAGAGGTTCTGTACGTGTAGGAGCAAAATTCATAGAGCTAGCCGGTTCGGTAATCATGGTAACCCCACCAAACTGCTCTACAGCATTGAAATAATAGATAGCACGCAAGAATCTAGCTTCTGCAACTTTGACATTTCTTTCTGCTTCAGTTTTAAAAGGGGCTTTATTTGCCAAACTGATAGCCATATTGCAACTACCGATACCATCGTAGAGAGAGTTCCAGATACCATTTGTATAGGTGGTGTTAGGTGCAGCACCTGCGAAGAACCAAAAATACTGAGTATAGGAAGTATTCTGATTTCCTTGGTAAGTCCAGAGGTCAGTATCACCTTCTGTCAATTCCATGAAACCATCCGTACCATACAAGAAACGTTCCATACCAAAATAGCACTGATTAAGCAAAGTCTGGTATGACTCAACCGAGTTCGCTGCCATGTTCTCCATGGTAAAACCACCAGGGTTTTCTTCTTCCAAAGAGCACGAAGCTAAAGACATCGCACCAGCAGCGAGGGCTGCAGAGAACAATATATTCTTAAAATTCATCTTTTTCATTTTTCTTAATTGTTTAGAATGTGATATTTATACCAAAAACAAACTGCTTGTAAGTCGGGAAAGTATCTGAGCCACCCATTTCTGGATCTGTACCTTTCAACTTACTGTCCATAGCAAAAATCCAAGGATTGTAGGCAGTAAAATAGAAACGGCACTTCTCCATAAGCGCATGCTTAGAGATGCTCTTTGGAAGCGTATAACCCAATGTGATGTTCTTTATCTTGATGAAAGAACCATCATATACATTGATGGCTGTATTGCCAATCGTTTGGTCGTCACCACTACCAGGGCGTGGATAATAAGCACCTTGGTTTTCTTCTGTCCAATAGTCTATACCTGAAATTTGATTTGTACCAATTCCAGACTTTGCTGTATATGAACCGAGCATTTTGCTATAGATAGTCTGACCGAAACGTCCCATTGCATAGATAGTCAAGTCGAAGTCCTTATAGACGAAAGTATTGTTAAGACCAATAATCCAGTTAGGATTCTCGTGTCCCAATACCTGACGGTCATCCTGGCTATACTTATGCACGCCTCCGTCACCATTGCCATTTTCGTCAAATTTTTCAATCGTCTCAACCTTTACCCATCCAGGTTTCACGCCATACTTATCAAGTTCTTCCTGTGAAGCATCAGTACCCCAGATACCAGCATACTTGTAATCGTAGATAGCATGAATAGGCTTACCCACGAAAAGATTCTCTGAAATCAAGTCACCATTAGGTAAGCTCTCGATCTTTTCTTTGCTCCAAGTTCCTGTCAATGTGGTATTCCATTTGAAGTCCTTGGTAACGATGTTGCGGCTGTTGATGGTGAACTCCACACCCTTGTTGCTAGTCTTGGCAATATTTTCCCAGCTAGCCAAAGGAGAGCCCCAACCAGTGCTGCCACTTGTTACAGGCATAGTACGCTTGAAGAGCAAACCACGTGTTTTAGTGGTGAAGAAATCCAAACTGCCATCAAGACGTCCTTTGAGTACAGCCATATCTATACCGAAGTTCCAATTATAAGATTTTTCCCATCCCAAAGAAGGACTACCATAGGTACCGGTATATTGAGTGAATGGCACTATGTTGCCATTTATAGTGATGCCGGCAGAAGTGTATTTATAGGCATTTGTTTGTGTTGAATAAGCACCTACGCCACCAGAATTACCTGTAATACCTGCACCCACTCTGAGTTTCAAGTTGTCAAGCCACTTTTCTGAGCTTTTCATGAAGCTTTCGTCTGACACGCGCCAAGCTAATGCTCCTGCAGGGAATGAATCCCATTTCTTGCCTGGAGAGAAGAATGACACACCATCCCAACGATTGGAGAAAGTGAAGAGGTACTTACCTTTATAGGAATAATTAAATCGCAAGGCGTATGACATTTTTTGGGTGGTTGTCAGTCCTGACTCTACACGTTGGCTATTGGCTGCCAACAAGCGCCAATACTTCCATATGTCCAAATCCTGGCCACTACCGTCTGCATTGGTATATTCAATAGAATTCTTCTGCCAAGAAGTAACGCCTGTAACACCAAAGTTATGGTCATTAGCTATGCTGAAGTTGTATGAAAGAATATTCTCCCATGTATAACTATAGCTGTCTGAGTTCTGTATCTGTGCGTGAGGCGAACCTGCATATGTAGGTCTGTTGGCATGGCACAAATTGCCCCAATATGTACCTTGGCGGCCATGACCTAACGAACCATTAAGTTGAGTACGGTAAGACAAACCCTTGAAAGGAGTAATCTCTGCATAACCAATAGCATTGATATAAGTATAACGGTTATTATTGTCATACTGATTCTTGATATAATCGCCCATAGGAGAGTATTGGTTATTGATATACTCAGAGTTATACTCACCAAATTCATCAAAGACATCACCAAGAGGGAAAGCCCTCAATGCTCCTGTGAATGTCTTGTTGTCGCCGCGGTTACGGATGCTATAGTTGAGATTGGTCGACACACCAGCCTTAAACCAGTCAAATACCTTTTGATCGATGTTCAAACGTACAGAATATTTGTTGAGTTTCTCATTAGACAGTAATCCTTGGTCCCGGTTATACACCAATGAAGCGTAAACATTTGTCTTGTCAGTTCCACCCTGGATGGAAAGTGAATATTTTTGAGTAGTAGCTTTATTATCCATAGCCTGATCTACCCAGTCTATCCATTTTCCTGCATTATAAGCATCTACATAATCCTGGTTACCACCGAAGAGGTCTGAAACGCTCGCTGGAGCTACGCCATTTTTATATTTATACGCCTCTGTATAATAATTAACCCATTCATCACCAGTCATGCCACTCTTGTACTCAGGAGAACCACTCCAACCATAGAAAGCGTCAAAATTAACCTTTGTCTTGGAATTCTTCGCTCCACGCTTGGTTGTTATAATGATGACACCATTGGCACCAGCAGAACCATAGATAGCTGTAGAAGAAGCATCCTTCAATACATCAATACTCTCTATATCGTTAGGGCTTATATCATCATAGCTTCCTGGCAGTCCGTCGATAATAAACAAAGGACTGTTATCGCCATAGATAGAACGAGAACCGCGAAGCAAAATATTTACTCCGCCACCAACCTGACCACTGGATTTTGTAATATCGAGACCAGCAATTTTACCTTGTAAAGCCTCCATTACGTTGGAGGTAGGAGCCACTACAACATCTTCATTCTTAACAGATACTACAGAACCTGTCAAGTCACGTTTTTTCTGTGTACCGTAACCAACAACAACCAACTCCTCAAGACCAATAGCATCAGGCTCCATCTTGATTCCCATGTTTTGCTTGGCAGAAACAGTTAGAGTTTTATAACCTGTGTAACTGATTTCCAAGACTGTACCAGCAGGTACATTTACAGAAAACTTGCCATCCATGTCAGTAATGGCACCAACACCACTACCTTTCTTTTTGATGGTAACACCGATCATCGGCTCACCAGTCTCATCAACAATAGTACCATTGATGGAATTTGACTGCTGCACTACAGAAGGAGGTGTTTGAATTCCTCCTTGAATTTTACCTGCCATCATAGTTGTTGGAGTCAACAAGATAGTAGAAACCAACATTACCTTAGAGGTAATTCCTGAGATAGCGCCAGGATTTTTCAATTTCTTCATAATTGATTCTTTTAGGTTTGTTTTATATGTTTTAATCTAACTTCATAAATAGTTTGTTCCCAATCATCCTTAACATGATGTTAGAATACTGCTAAAATATAAATAAGATTGCCATAAAGACGAAAAGAATTCAAATATTGTAATCACCTTTATTGAGTTTTTATTTTTGCTGCCTGATTAAATTTAAGTGATTAATCTGATTGAACAGCCAATTTGATATACTATCTAGGTGGCTCTATATCAATACGTTATGTACACATGTTTCTTGCGCTATTGCCCAGTGTTTCAAGATGATTGCAAAATATCTTTATAAGTATTGCGTTTGTTAGTCTATTGCTCTATTGCATGCTTGAAGCATGGGAGTATTGTTTTCTTTATATCTATATTTTATTTTTGTTCCTTACTTCGACCTCTATTTTTTATGATAGTGGTTGCCGTCTCTCTATCATTTTGCTTTTTACGGTGCAAAGGTATGGCGGTTCTGTCAGATACCAAACACCAGGCGATGCCTTATTCGGCTAAAACTTTTTCGGAACGCCTTCCACAAATGTTGCACATTTGGGTTTCCCAAAAAACTTTCTACCGAATTGTTGGGTGTTCTGACTCCAAGGAACCACCATCTCTTAATGCACGTAAAAAGGCTATATGATGACGAGATGACGGAATGATAAAAAAAATATCGGATCGAAAGGAACAAAAAACCGTAAAAGGCAATGAATCCTCAAATCCAGAATAATTTATGTTGAACCATTTAAAACTTTAGAGTATGAATGTATTTCTCTTTTATCGTACAGATAATTGGAACTCCCATGATAGCAAGGATTTGGTATACATCGGAACAAACAAAGAGGCTAGTATCAAAAAACTAATGAAGTTGGAGAGCGAGCCTATCACTGAGGAACAGGCCGAGGACATCCGAAGAATGAACCAAAGCCAATGTAATAACGTGGGATATGAATGGGTAGTTGAGGTTTGGACTCCTAACCATTTGAATGAGTAACTTTAATTTTTAAGCAGATAGGAGATTGATACTTATGGCAAAAGAAGTACATGTAATTTTAAAAGGAGACTGCTATTCTATGAATACTTATTGCAGTACCCTTAAAGAGTTTTTGGAAATGCGCAATCTTAAGAGAAGCGATGTTTCTGATTGGTGGAAAGAGTGATGGTATGATTACAATAGGAAGAACGGATTTGCGGAGGGTGCAAGCATCATGTTTATCACTTCTCTCCAATATCACAAGATTACGATTACTATACTTGCAGACTGCATAAATGCCCAAGCAAGTGTAATCAAGGTATTAACAATTAGAATTACGATTATGAGAAAGAAAAACAAGTATTGCTATGGTTGGGCAATTTGGACTAACTGGGGCAGCGGTTGGGAAAAAGAAAGTGTTTACGACAAGAGTTGTGAATCATATTCCCAAGTGAAGAAAGATGCAAAGGAATACAGAATTGCCGGAGCACAAACGAGAATTACAAACACTAGATGGCTGAACGCCAGCTAATGTATAAAGTTATTCATCAGGTGGGGAATTTCCCCACCATCTTACTATTTTAATTATGAAACAGTATATTAGTTTTAGCTACAGCGAGGATTATTTGCCTCCTCGATGTAAAAAGTTAAGAGTACGTGAGGTTCAAAGTTCTACATCTGTAAACATCAGGGAATGCAGCAAGGAAGATGCACCTCTTGTTATGGTGGTAAAAAACTATAATTGTGAAGATTGCGAAATCAGAGTGTTTAAAGGACAGCTTTATCGCAATGTTCAATGGCGTAATATGAAAAAAAATGATGTTGAGCCTTTGGAACATAACGAAACGGTAAACACAATAAATTGGCAACATACAATATGGGGGCATGATTATTACAATGCTTGTCGTTGGACGGGCGAGTTGGGGGACGCAACTTCTAAAGCCAAAATAAAGAAACAAGCAGGTAAATATCTTATAATTGGAGATATGGTATTCGAAAGAACTACAGAACCTATCTATGTGATTTCTTGTTTTGGCTGCAATGACAGTGCAGGAATGTTTGTGGAATATGCGGATAAGAACTCAAAGCAGATGTCTTCCTATTCTGCTTTGGAACGTGAAGAATGTCATGCCGCATTGATGGATATACTTTCATATAGTAGCAATAAATATGATGGGTCAAAATTCTATAACATAAAGGTTTTGGATCCTAGTTATGTTAAGTTTAAGAGGATTAAACGTAAATGATTATTAGAGGTGGCAAGTTAGTTGCTGCCTCTTTTGTTAAATCCCAGGGCTGCTCCCTAATCGGTCGCAGCTATCCGGTTGAACCATTCAGCTTCACCGGTGCAAGAGGTATCTCCGATGGTTTTGTTTGGCGAAAAAAGTGGCTATTATGACGCTTTTTCTTTGCTTTATACCATATAGCGACTATATGGTAGTCGCTTTCTTTTTATATCTATATTTTCGCCGTTTATGCCCTTTCCCTGCTTTCTCTTCCAGGAACAACGTTGGTGATTCTTCCAGAGAAGGCAGGGAAACTGCACTAATGCTATACATGCATCACCTTAGAGCTGCTTCGGGAGAGAGGTCTGCTTTCTACGGCACAGGTGCAGTGTGGAAAGAAGACGGAGGGTTTGATGGGGGTTCTTCTGCTTGGTCGTATCTATTGTTATTCGGTTATATAGCTATATGCTTATATATCTATATAGGTATTGTGTTGTTTTTCTATTGCTTTATTGCATGCTTACAGCATGGGAGTATTACTTTCTTTATATCTATATTCTATTTTTGTTCCTTACTTCGACCTCTATTTTTTATGATAGTGGTTGCCGTCTCTCTATCATTTTGCTTTTTACGGTGCAAAGGTATGGCGGTTCTGTCAGATACCAAACACCAGGCGATGCCTTATTCGGCTAAAACTTTTTCGGAACGCCTTCCACAAATGTTGCACATTTGGGTTTCCCAAAAAACTTTCTACCGAATTGTTGGGTGTTCTGACTCCAAGGAACCACCATCTCTTAATGCACGTAAAAAGGCTATATGATGACGAGATGACGGAATGATAAAAAAAATATCGGATCGAAAGGAACAAAAAACCGTAAAAGGCAATGAATCCTCAAATCCAGAATAATTTATGTTGAACCATTTAAATAGTTAGAGTATGAAACAGATAGACGAAATATTACAGAGGCAGCTTGATAAGAACATGGAGTTCTTTATGAAGTACTTTCCTGCTCGTATCAAGAATGTTGGTGAGGATGCAGTTGCTGCTCGTAAACTTGTATGGGCATTCAAGGATGCTAGAGACAATGCGTTTGAGAAGGTGGCTGAACTTGCAGCAGAACATCTTGTAAAGACGTATGGAGACAGATTAAAGAAAATGGCTTTCGTTTGTGTTCCTACAAGCAAAAAAGAAGATTATTCTACACGTTTTTATGCATTCTGCAAGCGTGTCTGCGAGTTGTCCGGTATAGAGAATGGCTTTTCTCATGTTGTAGTTATGCAGAGCAGAAAGGCAGTACATGAACATTGCAGAGGAAAGAAGAAAGAGGAAATTAAACCTCAGATGATAGATTTCGATATACCATTCTTCAAAGGTAAGGAGGTTTGCGTATTTGATGATGTGGTAACTACCGGCAAAAGTTACGCCCGATTTGCCAATCTTCTAGAGGAGAATGGAGCAAATGTAGTAGGAGGAATGTTTTTAGGTAAGACTTTTTATAAATACAACTAACGTAAGGTATGAACTATAATATGAATGAAACAATGGCTTTTACGGGGCATCGGTCGATAGCCCCATCAAAAGCCGGTCAGATAAGACAGAATGTGCGAAAGCAGATAAAAGACTTATATATCAAAGGAATAAGATTTTATCTTTGCGGAATGGCTCTAGGTTTTGATATGTTGGCTGCCGAGGAAGTATTAGCTTTAAAGGAAACACTTCCAAGCCTTAAACTCATAGCGGTGGTACCATTTACGAATCAGAGTAACCGGTGGAACCATCGAGACCAAGAACGTTACAGAAAGATTTTGGAATCGGCAGATGAAACGATAGTTTTGAGTGACGTTTATTTCTCCGGATGCTATTTGGCTCGCAATGATTACATGATTTCGCACTCTGCAGGTGTGGTTGCCTATTTTGATGGCACGCCAAAGGGCGGTACTTTTTATACTATCAGAAAGGCTATAGCAAAAGGAAAAAACATATTGAATCTGTTTACCTAAAAAGAAGGAGTATATCTGTATGAGGTATGCTCCTTTTTTATATCTATATATTTTTTTATTAACTGCTTAATAACTAGTAATATAATCGTTTTGTCTAGGTTTTGCAAACGTTAATTTCAAAGGTATATCAAATCGAGGCTCTTTATTATGCCTAGATTTTATACTTTTGCAGCGTTTTAATATTAATCGAAAATGATATGAAGATAAAAAATCACTTTTTGTTTATGATGGCTATAGCATCTCTCCTGGTCAGCTGCAATAGCCATCCGAAGTTTGAAACATCGGTAGATGCTGTAGAAGGCTGCAAGAAGGAACTTGCAGCCTTGAAGGGAGAAAATGAAATGTCGATAGAACAGCTTACAAAAGCCACCTCGTCTTGGCTGGAAACGCAAGACTCGGCTTACAGCGTTTTCTCCCGTGACACTTCCATTAATTTACGCAGTCCGGTGGCTTTAGCATTTTTTGTGGTCTCGGACTCTATCCGTGGAGAGTTGAAGCGATTGGCTTTTTCCCAACCTCGAAGCCTGAATGATGTAATGTATCTTAAGCTCAATACCGCCACATCCAGCGAGAAAATCGAAAAAGCAGATGCCTACAAAGAAGCTATCTCCTTTTTCGAGCGTTTGGATAAACAGGATGTTTTTCCAACCCTCAAAGAAACACTTCGTGCCTATTATTATCTTTTAAGTAAAGCTAAGCCATTCCGAACGGAAAAGCAGCTGATTGAGTTCATATCTAAGGAAGATAAATGCTTCCGTTCTCTGATGACGCATTTGAGCGAGGTTTCCAATGAGCATCTTCAGCAGCTCACTGATGCCACCTCAAAGGTATATGATGGTTTATATGATTCCGTCGGGAAGAAAGCTGATGATGTGAACGACCGCACGATGCTTTACCTTACCATGCGCTACAACCGTAGAATTATCCAGAATGCAGCAGCATGCAAAGAAGATATTGAAAGCGGTAAGAAACTCGATAGAACACAGAGAGCCAATTACCGATGGATGCTCATTCAGCCTTTCATGGCTATAGATGATTATTCCACATCTGCTCTCACGAAAGAGCAGAAAAAGGAACTTCTCGAAATATCCAAATATATTCCTTCTCTTCTGTCTACACTAGATTTGCAGAAGCAATCCAAAGAAGAGGAAGAAAAATTTACTGAAGTTCTCTCTCTATATTTCTTGAAATCATATTTATCAACAACTTTATAGTACATATTATGAATATATTAGTAGATTATAACCAGCTTGAAAACGAAGTTTTGAAAGATTCTATCTCAGATTTCCTCTCAGAAATGAGAGAAAATCTACCAGAGGTGTTTAACTCCTTAGAGATGAAAACAGTGTTGCACGGCAATTATGCTGAGGTTTATTTCCAACTCTGTTCACAAGCCATGATAGAGGAACTGACAGATGACCTGGCAAGGAAGCTTGGATGCCATGTTCTATATGCCGTGAAGGAAGGTGAAGGCAAGGATTACAAAGTAGTCGCTTATTCTATGCCTGTTGAGAACAGGATGTATATCATCTATATCTCTTCCTGGCAGTATGGTGTGGTGGATTCCATGACCGTTCATTTCTATGACAGCATGGAAAACATGTACAGGCAGATTACCAAGGAGTATACTTCTGCTCCAAAGCAGTGCTTTATCCTGGAGAAAGAGAAGTTCTCTGAGGTACTAAGAAATTTCTATTAAAAGTCGGGTGTTATGTTTGTATTATCATTAAAAGTAATTTTGGCATTTGCATTAACTGCCATTCCGTTTGCTTATCATGTCTGGGTTCAACCAAACCAGAACAAATCACCTCTTCTGAGAAATCTGTCAACAGCAGTGATGGCATGTTTGCCAAAGATTCTTGGAGTGGTGAAGAAAGCAAGATCCTTTCTTTCGTGGTACTACGACAAGATGAAAACCAGTATAAGCGCAAGAAAACTCTTTACACTGGTTTTAGTGATGGTTCTTCTGGCTGTTCAGTATGTAGATTACGAAACAACCCTCTATGCAGTTAGAACAAATCACTTGATTGGAGAATGCTCTTCATTTTGGGAAATGAATAAAGCTGAGGGAATCAGTTGTCTTTGGAATGCGTGGGAGAAAAATCTACTTTTCCTCCCATCGCAAACTCCCTACAATATAATAACAATAAATCTGTTATGTACCTTTCTGCTTTTCAACTATCGTATAGCTGAGAATGTTCTTACTTGTTTGAATCAGAAGAAAGTTATATTTTCATTGTCGGCAGCTGTTTCTGTTGTTCTCATCCTGATAGATGGAAGGCTCCTGATTGGTTCCGAATGCATATACATTCTTTTGAGCGCAGGAGCCATTTTCCCAAAGTTCGTAGGACATGGACAGGATGGTTCAAAAGAATCTCTCAAACACATTGTAAGGGAGCTTCGGGAATGGAAAGAGATTTCCCGAAAGGCTGCTTAGCTTTTGCTACAGCCTTTTCATTGAATTAGTTTAAACAACAGAGTGTAAATATATAATCATTCTTATGAAACATGAAAAGAAAAAAGCAAGAGACATTGGTGATGCAAAAAACGTTCAAAGCTCCATGGATGGAACAACGAAATCAGCCGAAAGGAAATACTCAATATATGTTCCTTTTGAGGTAATGGACTTTTTAGGCAATGATCTTATGATAGTAAGTCCAAAGCGTTTTTCAAAAATCAAGGCTTTCCGGTATTTGCTATCCCGGCATATTGATGGCCTTGAAAATGGAGAACTGAAACGCAACTACATTTCTCAACTTAGCAAAGACTGGAAATGGACTCGCCAGACAGTAGTCTCATTTTTAAGATCTCTCCAAGAGATGAATGTAATCGATATCAAACTCATTCTTCGGGCTAAAATGGTCTCTATCAATCCGACCATTGTAGTTGCTAATCTTAGCAAAGAAGAACTAGACAAGATGGCTCAGGTATCGCATACTCAACTTTCCTCAGCCTCGTCACATATCTCTTCCAGAGAAACAAAGTAAATCAACAAATAGAAATAGTAATAATCGCAAAGTAAGGTTCTTTTACAAACGCGCTTGCGCATGAGAGGGATATTTTTCACGTCTTTAGTAGCCTAATACTAAGTTCCGTCCGGAACTTATAAATCCCCCAAAAACGATAAGTAAATCGTTTTGACATTCGTGCGGCAAGCCGTGGGGTATTAGGCTTAGGGAAAACTTCCCTAAGAACCCTTCTTTTAAAAAATCAGAAACATGAGTGGACCAAAGAATGTTATAGATATGAGACCAGGAAAAGGTTTCACTACATCACAGAGTAATGAGCATCTAAGACGGATGGCTGACAAAGAATCAGCAAAGAAAGCTCAATGGAATTATGACCCATCGAGAGAACGTCTCAACTTTGAAATAGGGAAGGGTGGAGTAGTAAAAGAGGTTGATAAGACAAAATCAATTCCACAAAGAATCAAGGAGAATCTGGAAGCACGTGGAATTAAAGATCCCAACATTCCTTTAATCAATCAAGGGAAGGATCCTTATTACCGAACGGTAGCAAACTTCATTTTGGGTGGCAACCGAGAAGTAATGAGAAATTTGGCTTTTGGAAATCAGAAGGTGGATTGGGAGCATGGAGCTGACAATTCTGACTTGAAGAGAATGCCGGAAATTGAAGCATGGGCAAAAGATGCTTATGCCTTCATGTGTAAAAAATATGGAGAGCAAAATATTGCTGCTTTTGTCGTTCATCTAGACGAAACGAACCCGCATGTGCATTGTACGGTTTTGCCTATTACAAAGAAAAATAAGTTTTCCTTTTTCGGTGTTTTTTTGAAAGGGAATAATACAAAGGATGCTCTTTCTGAATACATGGATAGCCTTCACACCGAATATGCAGAGGAGGTTGGATTGAAGTATGGTATGGAGAGAGGGGATAGCATCAAGGTGACAGGAGCCGTTCATCGTACCACAGAAGAGTATCGCAGAAAACTCTGGAAGGATGCCCAGGAGAAGGAAGAAGAGGTTCGAGAAAATACCAAAACCATCGAACAGCAAAATTCAACGATTACCAATCAGCGTGGAATTATCGCATCACTCAGCAGGGAAATCAAACATTCAGCAGCCCGTCTGAAGGCATTGGCTACGATGATCAAGAACCTTGAAACTCATAAGGCTGATCTGGAATATGAGGTTGAAAAACTCGATAAAGACCTTACAACAGGAAAGATTTCTAAGGAAGAAGCAGACCGCAAACTTTCACAAATCAATGCCGAAATCAAGAAAACGGAAGAGAAAATACTTGACAAGACCGATAAACTGAAAATTGCAGAAAGCAAACTCCATGATGCAGAACAACGGAAGGCTGAATTGGAAGCGAAAGCCCATGAAGCCGAAGAAAAGAGAAGTTCAGAAGAGCAGAAAACTGCTTTGGCTGTTGAAAAAACAGCTAGGGCAGAAGACAGATATCAGGAGATTAGAGCCAAATATAAGGAGGTCGCTCCGGCTGTAAATGTTCAAGTAATTCATGAAATGGAAACCCTAGGATACCATTCCGCAGCTCTTGACATGAAGAACAGACTTTCCAAATACAACGCTCTAAAAGACTCACTTTCGTATGAACAGAGAGAGTTTCTGGATAAGATGGTAGACGATATTTTCGATGGTTCTGTTATTGTTAGCATGGCAGAAAATGCTGCTTCGATTTGTTCAATCGCAGCTTCACTGTACTTGGGATATCTTGATAATGCTACAAGGATAGCACAAAGTAGTGGCGGTGGAGGTGGACCTGGAACAGGATGGGGAAAACGTGATGATGAGGATGATTTTGCCTTCAGAAGAAGGTGCTTCGGGATGGCGATGAAAATGATGAGACCTGGACATCAGCAACGTCGAAAACGTTAGTTGTAAATAGGTGGAGCCAAGAAGTCCCAAAAGTCTTTTTTGTTACATCAAAAGTCACCAAAAGTAGTATTCTTGTACATATTATTTTGAATTTTGTGAAATAATCTCAATTTTTATGGTTATATGGAAATTTATTTGTATTTTTGCATCCGTAACTAATAAGAACATATGAACAAATGCTGATAGAATTTACGATAAGAAACTTTATGTCATATCGAGATGAGGTTTCGCTTAGTATGGTTGCAAGCACTACTGTCAAGGAGTGTGAGAGCAACGATGGTTATTCGAATGTTTCCATCATGGATAACGGCAAGCGTTATTTAAGGTCTGCCGCCATCTATGGTGCAAATGGTTCGGGTAAGAGTTCTGTAATTGCAGCCATGGACATTTTCAAGTCTATGGTGCTACGGTCATTTGTCGATGAGAGCATCGTCAAGCGTCTCTCTCTTCTTCACTATCGTTTTGATGTGGAAAGTACAAAAGAGCCTATTTCTATGCAAATGATATTCATCTGCAATGGAGAAAGATACAGATATGGATTTGAGGTCAGTCAGAACAAAGTGCTGACCGAATGGCTCTTTGTATTACTTGAAGGTAGTACAAAAGAGAGCTATTGTTTTAAGCGTGAAGGACAAAATATCAAGGTTAACACAAAAGTGGTAAAGGGTGCAAGAGGAGTTGATACAAAAACCAGAAGTAATGCCCTATACCTCTCCACTGCAGCTCAATTCAATGTGGAAGTGGCAATGAAGGTAAAAGAATGGTTTCGTAAGCGTTTCAATATTCTTTCAGGTTTAGATGATAACACCTTGGCTTATACTGCAAGGACTTTTATACACAATCCTTTGATTCGCGAGCAGATCCTCAACATGATTGGCATAGTGGATAATTGCATCAAGGATATGAACGTTAAAGAGAATGTCAAGGAAGTTGACACGCAAGATACTCCTTTTGAAATATTGTCTCGTTTGGGCATCCATTTCCCGACAGATTCCAATCAGCGGATTGAGCAACATGAGTTGGAAATACTTTCAACCCATGATTTGTATGACAATGGGGCGGTGATTGGTAAGGAGCAGTTGAATTTCAAATTTGAGTCTTTGGGTACAACCAAACTATTTGCTCTTCTTGGTCCATTCTTCGACACCATCCAAAATGGTGGTGTGCTTGTGATTGACGAGTTTGGAGCAAGTCTTCATACACAGCTGTCTGTAGAATTGCTCAAACTATTCTATAGTGTGATGAATACCTTGGGGGCACAGTTGATTATAACAACTCACGACACGAACCTCTTGCGTAAGGATTTGCTTCGTCGTGATCAGATATGGTTCGCTGAGAAATCTTCTGAGGGTGCATCTGATTTGTACTCTCTAGTGGAATACAAAATTAATCAGGCTAATAGCGTCCGTAACGATGCGTCTTTCTCTAAGGATTATTTGCTAGGACGCTATGGTGCTATTCCTTATTTCGGCAATATTGATAAATTCATCTTGGAGTATGGCAGCAAAAAAGAAGAGTAAGTTTGAGAACAAGTTCAAGAGCATTGCTGCTTCCGAAAGCCGTACTGTCAATGTGAGAGATGAGCGTAAGGTGAAAGATGAACAGCCCAAGTTATCTTTTAACTTCAAGGATTTCGATTTCAACCAATGCCCTCCAGGACAGACTCTTGAAAAATGGCAAGAAGAGAAAATGCTAGATAAACTTGTAGGGCGATTTGTAGAAGTATGCTCTTTTACAAGACAAGAAGCGGTACAGCAGGGACTCTTGAAGGTATATGGTGATTTCCCAGAAAACAGCCACTTCAAAATTCCTCCGCATATCAAAGGCAAGGTTTCTTGGGGGACGATTCGGAAAATCGGCGGTCAAAAGCCAAGGCTTGCAGGTTACATCATAGAATCTGTATTCTATCCTGTATTCTTGGACAAAGACCATCTGTTCTATCCTTCTACGAAGAAACATACATAAACAAAAAAACAGACCGACATGAATCTCGTTCACATCGGTCTGTTTTTGTCACAGCCACCTACTTCTTTTATGCGTTTTTATCACAAGTGGTGTATAAGGAAATCCTTCTTGGGTCATTTTCAAGCCCTCGCCATCAAATTGCGTAATTTGAATCTCCGTATCATCCATGATGAGTTCACTTTCATAATAACATGCCAAAACAGAAAAGTAAGTGAAGTCATCTGTTCTCCTGCATATCTTATACCACTGATCAGTCTCACTTTTCTCTATCAGATACTTATTATTGATGACACAGAGGTTGTCGT